>OFGA01000074.1_pt1 | contig 86601 bp, 61 predicted proteins | sample 1521471 | NCBI WGS metagenome assembly OFGA01 (sample SAMEA3504086, study PRJEB24116) | mouse gut metagenome | biome: mouse gut; feature: mouse-associated habitat; material: faeces | place: Denmark | collected 2011 | reverse complement strand
AATCCGCATCCGTATACCAGCCCTTAAAAATATAATTCTCTCTTGTCGGATCTTCCGGCCGTGTCACTTTTCCACCTTCAAAGACTTCTTCTGTCGTATCCTCTGAACCGTTATCCATATAATGATATGTTACAGTATATTTTTTCAGAGCCAGCCATTTCGCATATAACGTAATGTCTTGCGTAACTGCTTCATCAAAATCATAAGGCGTTGCGCATTCTTCGTCTGTATGCCAGCCGTCAAATGTATATCCCACTCTTTCTGGATCTTTCGGTTTTACTGCTTTTGCTCCATCTACAACCGCCTGAGAAGCCACGCCTGAGCCTTCCATACTATTAAATGTTACGGTACGGAACGTAACCCCGCTATTCGCATCCGGTTCCCATTTCGCAAACAAATCAATATCTTTGTCTACAATTTCTTTATTAAAATTAAATATTGTTACATAATCCGCATCCGTATACCAGCCCTTAAAAATATAATTCTCTCTTGTCGGATCTTCTGGGCGCGTCACTTTTTCACCTTCAATGACTTCCTCGGTTGTATCCCCTGATTCGCCATCCATATAATGATATGTCACGGTATATTTTTCCAGAGCCCGCCATTTCGCATATAACGTAATGTTTTGTGTAACCGCTTCATCAAAATCATAAGGCGCTGTGCATTCCTCATCTGTGTGCCAGCCGGCAAAATTCATGCCTTCCCGAATCGGATCATCTGGTTTTAACGCCTTTTCTCCACTTACAACCTCTTGGGCGGCCACTTCCGAACCTCCCTTACAGTTGAATGTAACTGTATAGAATGTAACGTCACCACTGGTATCTTTCTCCCATTTCGCATATAAAGTGGTGTTTGCAGTAATTGTGTCATTCTCAAAATCAAATGCGTCTTCCAATGCCGCATCTGAATACCAGCCGGCAAATGTATAATTAGATCTGGTCGGATCTGTAGGTTTCGTTACTTTACTGCCTTCTTGCACTTTCTGAGACTCTACCTCTGTGCCTCCATTGCTGTTAAATTCCACTGTGTATGTTTCAGGGAATTTATGAAGCACGATAATTTCATAAAGAGCCAGCTCTTTCTGCTCCCACTCCAATTTAACCGCATAAATATGCTCTTTTCCCAGAACATCAAAGGAAGAAAAGACCTTATCCAAGCTTCCTACTTCCTCCCATGTATCCTCTCCGGTACGCACAGATACTTTTGCATTACAGATGTTATTTCCGCTTTGCAGAATATTGATTTGTTTCACATTAGCCGTCCCATCAGACAGATTGTAAATCAATGTTCCGCTGCTTTGGCCATCTGGCCTAAATGCTGACGTTAAATTGCCGTCCGTTAAATTCTGCGGCTCCATTCCCCTCTGTAAAACAACGTCGCCCGTCAGTTCAAATGTCGGGTCATTCACCATAGGAAGATATTCATTGTTATTGATCTCTAATTCAGATAATTCCGCATAACGTCCGGCGTTAGGGCCTGTAAAATATAACCGGATAAATCTGGCTTTCACAGGCTGATCCAATTCTCCGCTAAAATACGCATAATTGACGTCTATCGCTCCTTCACCGGCAGTCCAGCCATTATTCACTGGAGCTGTATTACTGGCAGCGTTAGATCCATCTCCACTCACAGACGCCAAAGTCGTCCAATTCTCGCTATCTGAAGTCAGAGCCGCCTGAATTTCCGCATTTCTGGGATAATTCACCGCATTATTTGCCACCCATGCTTTTACCGAACGCAGATTCACCTCTTGCCCTAAATCATAGACAATAGAGTCTCCTTGCTGGCCCACAAAACAATATCTCGCTATTGTATTTTTGTTCCCATCAAACCAGTTTCCTGTTGTTCCTTGAGTTCTGGCATCTTGATCCGCATATCCTTCAATCTCTTTGGCCGATACAAAATGGATCGGCTGCACTTCATCTGTCGTTACGTTAAACGCAGATAAATCAAATGTAACCGCTGCATTTGTCTTATTGATCAAACGGATATAACGCGCATTGCCGTTTAGCGCACTATTCCACTCGATTTCGTTGACGGATTTTTCTAATGTAAGAGAATCCATTCCTGTACCCGAAGATTCGATACCCGATATTGCATGTATCCTATCCAGCTTTAATCCAATGTATTCATCTGGCTGTAGCGTAACATCTTCCCTCGGGTATATTTTTGCAGACTCATCTTCATATTCTACACGCCACTCAGCATCCGGATCTTCTACATTTGTATAATCCATTGCTATGCCATCTGGTTCATACACGTACTTATAAACGGAAAAATCACAAAAGATAATCCAAACATTTTCCGTCTTGTCGTTGACAAGCCGTATATATCTGGCAGAAACGCCCTTTAAGTTCACCTCATAGGTATGCGGTCCCGCCTCATTGTCTGTATGAGTCGGCAAAGCCGTCCAACTGCCTTCCTCGCCCGTTTCAGAATACTCAAAATGATACTCTTTCCATTTATCCGTTGCGCTGGCAGATCCATTTTTCACGCCGCCTACAATAGCGCGCACCCATCCTACTGGCTTTACTTCTCCTAAATCAAGCTGAAGATAATCTCCCTTAAATGTAGTGTCTTTATCTGCATTCGGTCTAGTGGGGTTATACCATACCTGACTGTTCGGATCATTATCCGTTAAATTGCTCTCCTCTCCTCCCTCTATTCCCCAATCTTCCATGCGGCTCAATGTCGCCGGATACTTTTCTCTTACCGGACCTGTCGTTTCTCCAAACTCACCATCCATATTATAAGCAATTTCCCGAATAGCCAGCCAGCGGTTAATAGCTTCTGCCCCAGACGGAATCGCTTCCGTACATCTTACCCGGAAGCCTCTTAGCTCCATTGGCTCCTCTAACTCAAACGATAAATCCCGCGTTAATGAGGACGGCTGGTTCGAAAATTCCTCCCAAGTCTTTCCGTCTACTGTATACTCTAAAACGCCTTCTGCAATAAAGTCATTTGGATTTGCCTCCCTCGAAAGGTATAGTTTAAAATTACGCACCGTGACCGGAATATTAAATGACATACCGACATAATCGCCTGTCTTCTGATTCGTCTGCCTTATAATATTAGTGGATAAATTACCATCCGTCACTGTCGCCATATCGGCATCATTTAACTTAACCTTCACGCCCCCAACCTGAAGCAGTACTTTCCTTTCGAGTTTAATATGCTCAGGGTCAACAATTTTCTTCGCTTCTTCTGAAACATATTCCAGCGCAGCCTCTACAAAAGGTATGATATAACGCCTGCCGCCTTTTGCATACTGCGGATTGCCCAATTCCAAGAACATATACGTTTTCGACCGATCATAGAGTTCCTGAGCCTTTGCAAAATACTCATAAACCACATTTTCATTTCCAGACTGAATTGCCTCAACCACCTGTATTAAATTTACGCCGGCCTCCGCTATGTCCGACAAACTTCCCGCATAAGGCGTAAGCTGTGACGCCATACGCTGATTCGTCCCATTTTTATCTGTAATATAGTATTTAATGTCATTTTTGATCGTTTCCATCGCTGTCTTTATCGTGGAAATCTCGCTGGCTGTAAGTTCGCTTCCTTCTTCTATTTTTCCTTGAACAGCCAAAAGATCGTCTTTAATGTTTAAAGACTCTTCAAACTTCGCTCCCGTATTGCTTGCCTGTTGGTCGCTCTGCGTAATCATATGCTGACAGATTCCTTTGAGTTTGTTCGACGATTCCGTCTCTATTGCCGACATATGATCGATATACTTGAAAGAATCTTCCCAAGCCTGATCGCCTTGCGCCTGCGCGTCCTCGCCCCGCCAGACATTCCAGCAAAAATCCGCTCCCGTAAACAGCCCCACTTTCGAAGGCTCAGAATCCTGCATTGGATTGAAAATAATGCCATGATACTTACTTCCATCTAAGTCCGGCTTTAAAATCGAGTTATGTCCCCCCATAACCAAACTGTCATGGGTATTGTCACTGCAGGGCCAGTTTACCCAAAGGTACGGATAACGCCCCGGCTCTTTCTTTTCATTTGTTTTCGTATAAAACCGATCTGCAAATTGCGTCGTAACGTCTCCCCAGATTTTTCCGCCTGTCATTACAATGCGGACATTCTCCCCTACATTCGCATGCACTTCTTGAATCTTTTTCACATCTGTATCTTCGCTATTTGTCATAGAATTTGCATATGCCATAAACCCCGGACAGAATAATAGCTCTGTTTTTAAATCGGCAAATTCATCTGACGATGTCTTTTTCTCTTGCAGCCATGCCGAAATATCATTTAGAACTCTAATAAGAATTTGTGATGCGGTCTCCCAGTCCGAATGCGCATTGCCATCGTCTTCCAAAATTGCAATCTGCCTTACGCCGGCATTAATCACCTGCTCAAATTTCGCTTTCAAAGCCGCTATATCTCTGTCATAATTTTCTAAAGTAATTTTATCTGTATAAAACGGATGGAGCGCATAGACATAATAACATTTGTTTTCATTGCCCGCTTTAGCCAGATCCCGAATCTGGACTAGTGAATTTTTCTCCCCTGTCTCCGGATACAAATCACGCCACTGCGCCCTATGGTAAGGATCGTCTTTCGGCGCAAATACATACTGGTTCATCTTAATCTCGCCGCCATACTTCAAAAGATCCGCGCGATCTTCATGCGACCATGGATTCCCATAATACCCTTCGATAAATCCACGAAATTCAATTTCAGCATAATCCTTCACGGTCATTTTCCGAACGCTCTTATCCGTCTGTGACACTTGCTCTAAAATACGCTGGAGCGTCGTAACCCCACGGAACGCCGCATCGGTGTCCTGCCCTAAAATCACAATCTGATTATCTGAAATATTCAAGATATATTTATCAAACCGCTTCGCTGCCGCCAGTCCGTCGACTGAACCTGTAAAAAAATCTGCCGCGCCCAATGCGCTTTCATAAGAAGCGACGTCGCTTTTGCCATATATGCCTACAATCAGCTTCGTATGCGCGTTGTCCTGTGCCGTTGATTTTGACAGCCCCGCTTTCCCCAGCGCCGTCTCCGTCTTTTTCTGGGTATAGCCGTCAATGCCTTCCCCATAAGTCACGTCTACCTGTTCCGTTAAGGCAACCGCGCCATTATCGTATGTAACCGCTTGTGGCGTAGGATAGATTTCATATTCGTTCTCTCCTTCAGCCACTCCTGCCGAAACCGGCGCGCAGAGCTGCAACAGCATGGCAAACACGCTTATGAAACATACAATGGATCTCTTTGTTCTGCTTCGTTTCATTCACTTTTCCTCCTTTTTTATTGAAAATGCCCATTTAAAATAAGTAAAAACCTTATTTCACGAACAAATTATATAAAGAAAGTATAGCAAATAAAATATTTTCCGTCAATGTGTAATAAGCAACAGAAAAATATTTTTTGAACATATCTATATTTTTCTTTTTATTTACAACAAATAAAAAAAATTACAAAAAATAGGCAGATTCTTTAATTTTTTCTAAAGAATCTGCGCATTTTTTTACAGAATGGCAAACAAGGCGGCATGGTATGCCAAAAACGCGGCCAGCCACGCAATCACGCATTGCAGGATAACGACGGCCGCCGCTTCCCGTCTGCTCCCCATTTCGCGCCGGATAGATGCGACGGCGGCAATGCACGGCGTATATAAGAGCGTAAAAATTAAAAAGCTGATTGCGGACGCTGTCGTAAATAAACCGGAAAGCGCTTCCGGCAAACCGGACATTTTCGCGCCAAGCAGTACGCCCATGGTGCTTACTACCGCTTCTTTCGCAGTAAATCCCGTAAGCAGGGAAGTTGAAATCCGCCAGTCCCCAAATCCAAGCGGCGAAAAAATTGGCGCAATCCATTTGCCGACTAAAGCCAAAAGGCTGTCTGCGCTGTCCGACACGACATTACATCTTACGTCAAATGTCTGTAAAAACCAAATAAGCAGCGTAGCAAGAAAAATAATGGTAAACGCCCTCTGGACAAAATCCCTGGCTTTATCCCACATTAAAAGCAGCACGCTTTTGACAGACGGCAGCCTGTAATTGGGCAGTTCCATCACAAACGGTATGGAATTGCCCTTAAACGCAGTGCGGTTTAAGATCAGGGAGAACAAAATGCCGGAAATGATTCCTGCCATGTATAGCAGAATCATGACAAGAGCCGCATGATTTGGAAAGAACGCAGATGTAAATACGGCATAAATCGGTATTTTAGCCGAACAACTGATAAAGGGCGTAAGCAGGATCGTCATTTTCCGGTCACGTTCCGACGCAAGCGTCCGGCTTGCCATAACTGCCGGAACCGTACATCCAAAACCGATTAACATAGGCACGAAGCTTTTGCCGGACAAACCGATTTTCCGAAGCGGCTTATCCATAACAAACGCAATCCTCGCCATATAGCCGGAATCCTCTAAAATAGACAAAAAGAAAAAGAGAGAGACAATAATGGGAAGAAAGCTTAAAACGCTCCCTACGCCCGAAAAAATGCCGTCAATAATTAAACTCTGCATAACGGGATTGATCCCATATGCGGTAAGGGCGCGGTCCACAGCCAAAGCAAGCATATCTATGCCGGCTCCAAGCCAGTCACTGAGCGCGGCGCCAATGACATGGAATGTCAAATAAAAAATTAAAAACATGATGCACAAAAACACTGGGATTGCCAGATACTTGTTTGTCAGCACATTGTCTATTTTTACGCTTCTGATATGCTCTTTGCTTTCCTGACATCGGATCACAGTCTTATCACAGACTTTTTCGATAAACGCATACCGCATATCCGCTAATGCGGCATTGCGGTCCATGCAGTGATCCGCTTCCATCTCCTCTATGCTGCGCTGCATCATGTCAATTTCATTCTGGCTTAATTTCAGGCGGCTTATCATTTCCCCGTCGCCTTCGACAATCTTTGTAGCGGCAAAACGCGGCGAAATGCCGATGTTTTGCGCATGGTCTTCCACCTGATGGGAAACGGCGTGGATACAGCGGTGCACAGCGCCTTTCTCACAAAAATCCTTTACTTTCGGCGTTTGCTTTTTCTCCGCTTCGTTTACTATGGCGGCAATTAAATCCTCGATTCCTTCATCTTTTGCGGCGCTAATCGGAATCACCGGGACGCCTAACTGCGCCGACATATTTTTCACGTCAATCGAACCGCCGTTTTCACGCACTTCGTCCATCATATTTAAGGCAAGCGCCATCGGAATGCCCATTTCTAAAAGCTGCAAAGTCAAATAAAGATTCCGCTCAATATTTGTCGCATCCACGATATTAATTATGCCATCCGGTTTTTCATTTAACAAAAAATCCCTTGTAACAATTTCTTCGCTTGTATAAGGGCGCAGGGAATATATGCCCGGCAAATCGACCACCTGACTATCTGCCGCCGTCCGGATCTGTCCCATTTTCTGGTCTACCGTTACCCCCGGAAAATTCCCGACATGCTGGTTTGCGCCTGTAAGCTGGTTAAACAGCGTCGTCTTTCCGCAGTTCTGGTTTCCCACTAGCGCAAAAATCATAAAGCCGCCTCCATTAAAATTTCTATTTTTTCCGCTTCTTCTTTTCGGATCGTAAGTTCATATCCACGAAGCCTGATTTCCATTGGATCTCCCATTGGCGCAGTCTTTCTGACAGACACGCGCGTTTTCGGGATCAGCCCCATGTCTAACAGCCGAAGACGCAGCGCCCCTTCGCCTCCGACTGACGTAATCACCGCCTCTTTCCCAATCGGTAATTGATCTAAGGTCACTGTTCCTTCTCCTTTCCGTCCTGCTCCGTTTGCTCCTTTATATACGCTTCCATAATATCAGCCGCAAGAGCCACCATATCAGGGCATGGCCGCTTTTTATAGTATTCTTCCGTCCGTTCGCTGGGCGTTGGGGAATGGTCTTTCCCATCAAGCCCCAAAAGCTCACGGCAGACTATGCTTCCTGTCTCATCTTTGTACCGCAACGCAAGCGTCTGGATTCTCTCATAGAGTTCTTTTTTTGCTTTCACGTCCTTTGGGCCACTGTAGCCATACAGGGCGCCCGCCACAAGAAACATTCCGCTGACTGCGCCACAGACCTCCCTTAGCCTTCCCATGCCGCCGCCAAAAGGGGACGCCAGTTTCACCGCCGTCTCAAAATCCAATCCGGTTTCTTCTGCAAATGCCCCCGCAACGGACTGCGTACAGTTATACCCCTGTAAAAATAATTCTCTCGCCTGTTCTCCTTTTCCCATGCCTGCTTTCCTCCTATCCTGTTTTCAAACGATCTATGGAATCAATAATCTGGCGGATTTCCTGTGTGTCTACCTTTTCTTTTTTCAAAAGCCGGTCCACTTCCGCCCGCTTGCTCCTGATACTGTCCGCATTATATTCAATACGGGAACGCAGTTTCTGGCGCCGCACGATTAAATTATGCTTTACTTCCACCATTTCTTTTTTATCCACTAATGCGGAAGACTGGTTCACCCAGACATTGGCGTCGTAAAGGCGGTAGCGTTTTAAAAGACGCACTAGTTTCGTATTATAATAATCCAAGTCTTCATTTGCCTGCTGGAATTTTTCCCGCTCTTTCAATTCGTTTAAATACTGTTCCCAGATATAGTTAAATTCGTAGGCATTTTTTACATGGAACTTCTCTCTCGCGTAATCCACTGCATTCGTGACATTGACATACCGGAATTTCACCTTGTTTAACAGAATAATCGCGCGGTTCATATTCGCTTCCGACTGCCGGATTTCCGTCTGGTTCGCCGTCATTTTAAGAAACACGCCAAATGAGCCGATGGCGGCAAGCAGGATTAGCCCCATATAAGCGTAAGTCGCGTCAAAGGAAAACGCCGTCTGTAACAGAAACAAAATTGCCATGCCCACCGTAAACAGCCCCAATACGGCAACGGAAAGCTTCCGCAGTATTTTCTGCTGGCGGCCTAATTCCAGCATATTATAATACCACTCGTTTTTTTCGCCCTCCAAATAGTTCATATCCCGCTTTACGGTATTTTGGTAGGCTTCGTTGGACTTTAAACGGTTGATGGCGTCCGGTATCACGTCTTCCTCCTGCTGCATCTGCACAAACTGCACATCGGAAATCCGCTTTTCAGAATTGTGGTAATCGTCCCGCATACGGTTTAAATTCTGTACATTTTCCGCCGCGGAACGGACTTCCGCAAAATCTTCCGGCGGCAATTCCTCAATCATCTGAATATCTTTCAGGTAATCCGTCACAATGCGGTATTCTGATTTTTCTTCTTCTAATTCTTTCCCTGCTTCAATAATCTGCTCACAGCACTGCATAATATAACTTTGCGCCTGCTTGCTGTCCATAAAACGTTCCGGTATGTTTTCCGCATTGGGCTCCTGAAGCGCCGCATCCCGTATTTCTTCCGCTTCCCGTTTCCTTTTCCTAAATCTGTTAAAAAATCCCATTATTTACAGCTCCTTATATATGCCTGCTTCCATTGTTCCAATTCCCCGCGCGCCGCCTGTTTCTCGCCGCCATACTCCTTTTCGCTCTGTGGAAACCTGCCTTTGGCAAAGCGTATGGCAAGCTCCTTTTGTTTGAGGGAAAGAGGGTTCTGGTTCTTTTCATAAGCGGCCTCATAGCATTTTGCCGCTTCTTCAAATAAAAACAGCCCCGCGTACGCCGTCCCAAGATTATGGTAAATATTCCCGGCAAATAAGCCCTCCGTCTCACTCCCTGCCAAAAGCTTCCGGTACTCTAACATACTGGCGCGGTAACGTTTCTTTGACAATAAACGGTCTGCGCGTATTTTCCTGCACTCAGCCTCACTTTTATTTTCAAAATCCGCCAATGCTTCCTGAATGCGGACGGTTTCTTCTTTTGTACAGTAACTGCATCCTGCCATAAGCGCGCCTATAAAATCAATCAGCCGCCCGCTGTCTTTTAATTTTTCTAATTTGCCTGCCAGCGCAGGCAGTTTCAATTCCCCGTCTATCCAGCGGATCAATTCTTCTTCCATAAAAGAAGGATCGACTAAGTCGATGTTTTGTTTTAAATAACAGCACAATTCTTCAAGCGAATAAACATTCAGCGCCATTGGCTCGATATAATACGGCGCAGACGCAAGCCCGTGGCTGCATAACAGCAATTTTCCCATGGTATCCCTCTTTTTCTTTACAGGTTTATCGTATATTCCCAAACTTTTTCAGAACACCGGACAAGTTCCCCAAATCCCAAATCCCGTATTGAAACGTTTAGTTTGTCCGCCGCCATTGGTTTTGCCGAAATCCGAAGTCTTGTCATCTTGTCTTCTCTTTCTGGAAAATCCTTTAACTCCAGCGAACGGACAACGGCTTCACTGCTTTTGGGCGGCTGGAACCAAAAATCCACGGAAGGCTTTCCGCATAAAATCACTTCATATTCATTGCCCGCTTCATACCAGTTTTCTCCCGCTAAAACTAACGGCAAAAACTCCGTCTTGCCATGATGCTCTGCTTTTAGGCTGACATTGACCATTATCTCGTTATCCCCCATATAAAGACACTGCCAGCCCACAGCTTTTGCCCCCACTGCCGCGCCGTAACACGCCCCTTTGCAAAACAGGTTTTTGCCCATAAAAACCCGTTTTCCACGGCAAAGGACGGAAAGCGACCGTTTCATCCAATCCCCGTCAAACCCATCTCCAATCAAATAGACCGCAGAAACAACCTTGCCTGTAAAAAAACTCTCTGCAATCTTTGCAAAATCTTCGTCCCTGTCTGTCAGTAAAGGCTCAAATTCTTCTTCTTCCATCGTCACAACCTGCGGCAGCGTCCGTTTGTCCCGCTTCAACCTCCAAAACCAGAGTTTTTTCGACGTATAATAGCACAGCGCAACGTCATTGGCGCATAACTCTTTCGGCTGGCTGAACGCATAGTAATAAAAACTCTCCCGATAGTCCAAAAGCATTAACCGCTTGGGCGGAAGCTTTAGCCATTCTGCAAACAGCCCAAAGAGCGTCCGAAGCTCCATGTTCATATATTCCACTGTGATTGCCAGCTTTTTTGGCCACTCGCCGCCCGATGCATAAGCTGGAAATTGAAGCAGTCTTTTTAAAAACATAAATAACAGTTCTGCCGAATCATAGATCGAGCCGTCCAGTTCCACCGGCTCTTTGGCAAGCGCCCTTCTTAACAGGCCGTCCGCATAAGAAAACCCTTCTTCTTTGGAACGCCGTTTCGCCTCCTCGCCGAAAAACCACTGCCCCGTCCCTCTCTGCCTTGCCGCGCACAAGGGAATCTGGTAAATTTCGCTTCCCGTCACCATGCTAAACGTATTCGGTTCCGACATTCCTTTCGCATAATAACTTATCATCGCATATTTATCATTTAAATCTATCCCGAGATAATTTTCCTCCATGCCATTTCTCCACTCTATTTGATAATGGTAAATTCCTGACTGACCAAATCGTCTATCCGCCTGTATTCCGCCAAACCATCGGCAAGGCCGCAAACGTCTTCTTCCGCTTCTATCGCAGTCAGCGCATTTAACCTGTCATACCGCCCCTGTGAAAATTCTTCCTGAAGATACGTTAGTTTCCCCGACGCCTTTACCATCCTTTCGCCATCGCATTCTTCCTCTATCGTATAAGACACTGTTTCCCCAAAAAACAGTATCAGCTCTTTTACAAAGAACCCTTCAAACGTCTCCGTCATTTCCTCCGCCGCTTCCCTCTGGCTGCCCTCAAACATATACCGAAGCCATACCGGATGCTTCTTTTCTGTATGATATTCAATAAAATACTTGTCATATAACTGATACATCTGTCTTAAATTTTTGCTTAAATCCCTATAAAAAGCAAAAGACACGCCTTGGAACAAAAAATCCTGTAAAAGAAGCGAAGCGTGCGCCTCCTCCTCCACAGTCAGGACAGGATGCGACGCAAATTCCTTTAACAGCGCCAGACCGCAAATCTCATGCAGTTCTTGCCCGCTTTCCCGCCATTCTTTTAACGCCTGAAAAAAACCTTCTGGCGCCTGCCTGCCATTCACAAAATTCTGATAGGAGAAATAATGAAAATACGCTTCCGCCAAACTATTGCCACACGTTTCCCGACAGCTTAAATACACATCGTTTATGCCATCAAAAAACTGCTCCGTATACAGCATCTGCGTCAAAAAACGCTCCGCATACTGGGAAATGTCCACTCCCGCTTCGTTAGCGGCAAGATAAACTTCTGTCATACGGCTTACGGAACTTTTATAATAACTGCACAGATACTTAAGAATTGCCTCATCTGCATATCCTTTTATGCAGACGCCCGCGCAGGAGAGCAAAAGAGCCTGATCTTTTTCAAACGCGCATGTTTGAATCCGATAACTGAGTAACTGCGCTCTTTCCTCCACGCCCAATAGATCGGCGCCATATTCTCCTGCAATCCGGCTGGCCTGTCCATAGAGCTTATGCAGAATGCAGAAATTTAAAATCTCCTTTCTGTCGTCTTCCTGCAAGAAAGAAACGTCTGTCTGCTTTAAGGCAAATTCCATTTCCCCGTCTAATGAAAGTTCATGCAAAAGCCTCATAAGCTTTGGCAAAAGAAGCGCTTTATACCTGCCGTCTGTTTTCGGGCTGTAAAGCACAGCCTGAAAATACCGCAAGTCTTTTTCTTCAAACACTTCTTGTCCCTTCCGGCTGGAAAAATAATAAAACAGGCATGGCAGCTTTAACATGGGGCTTTGCATACTGATACGCAGATATTTCCCCGCATTCATAAGCCGTTCTAACTGATATGGAATGCTGCCGCTTAAGCGGTTCCCATAACAGTCCTCAATAAAAATGCAGTAATCATTTGAGTAAAGCGGAAAATACGCGGCGCCATTGATAAGCGGCGCTTCCGTCGGCTCTACAAGCTGGTTCTGCAAAATAACGACGCGTCTTGCGTCCGGATCGAAACAGGTAAGCCTGTGCGCAAACAGCACGTCAGACAACGCATCCGCCATCTGCGGCGGATACTTGCCGCTTGAGAGCGTTTCTTCATAAATAACCGCCAAATTGTCATCAATCCGCCCTTTCGCCATCTGCTCATACGCAAACCGCTCCATAGCGGGGACATGCTGTTCAAACAACTGCGGCTTTTGGTTCTTTTCCGCAATCAGGTTGACGTATAAAACTGTTTTCTGCCTGCTGCCAAGCTGGTTATTATATTTAAAATACATTTGGATAATCTGCGGGATTTCCTGTATGCCCCGCAGATCCATGGAAAGCAGATACGCTTCATACAACCCTGTAATCCGAAGCTTTTCTTCTATTCCAAGCGCATACCATGGAAAATAACGGGCGCCGTATTTCTGGTTTTTAATCAGATAGCCGCAGATGACAGAAAGCGAGCGGTTGTCAGAAAGCATCTCATAACACGCTTCTAAAACCAAAAACGCAAGCCTGTGAAACGGCGTCCGGTCTGAGAACACAGCGACGGTCTGCTCCGCCACCGCTTTCGTCAATGCGCCATGCTTAAGCGCAAAATATAAAATTTTCTGCTCAAATCCGCCAAAATGGCTTAAAAGATATGGCTCCTGACGGTACAAACTGTACGCTTCCACATAAAAAAGCGGGCTGTTGGCGCCGTCATAAATCCGCTTTTCAATCGCTTTTAGCTTCCGACGGCTGTTTTTCGCGTAATCTTCCCGCAAAAACAAAAGGCACCAAAACAAAATCGGGTTTTCCTCATGTTCCAAATAGATCCGTTTGATTTCTTCTTCCAGACGGCTGATATAAAGCTCCTCATGCTCCATCAACGCGCAGATATACAGATAATATCCCCATTGCGGGCTTCTCTGGTCTTTGCGCATGCGTTTAAATTCTTTTAAGATCCATTCGCTATCCTGCCTCTGCCCGTTAGTAAAAAGCGCCTGAGCCTTCATCAAACGGTACCACTGGTTATCCGGCTCAATTTCAAGCAGCTTATCCGCCGTCTCACAAGTAAGGATCGTCCATTTCCCCGTAACAATTTTCTTTAACCGGTAATCCACATAATCCGACAGAAGTTTTGCATTTAGCCTTCTGATTTGGACAGCCTTTGAAAATTCCGTTTCTTCACTCTCCCGAAGGGAAGCGCAGACAGTAACCACAATTTCCTTGCTCTTTTGTTTTATGTAAATCCTGCCAAAATTCTTCCCGCCATGCATCCGTTTTGGATTTATGTAAAAACTAAATTCCGCTTCGCTTCCCAAAAAATCTTCTGACGTCATATGCTTTTTTTCGATTTCTATAAATTCTGCATCCGACGAAACATACGCCTCGACGTATCCCCATGCCCCTTTCGTTAAAAGAATATCCAGCCGGATACGGTCCGTAATGCCATAATAATAAAACTCCGTCTGCTGCGCGCTTAAAAAAACCTGTTCTTTTAATCCACAGGATAACAAAAATTCTTCCAAATTCAAATCACGCGCCGCGCCCTTAGAAAGCCCTTCATATAATAGGCGCTCCCGTTCCCCCGCCTGCCTTAAACGGCTCAAAAAATCTTTCTTGCCAAACAGGCTTTTCGCTTCTTCCCAATTCTGGCGCGCAAGATCCGCAAACTCCGGAAGGGTAAAACTGCCATCCGTAATTTTGGCGGCAAAAGAAAGGCTGTACTCTCTGCGGCTGCACAAAATGAAAAATTCACCGCTTAAAATATCCCCTTCCCTCAATCCGTCACTATGGAATCTATATGGAATTGTAACTTCTTCTCCTTCAAATTCTTCTACAAGGCATTCCATTCTGGGTTCTGATGAACAGACTGTCCCACGCACAGGAAACCGGCCTGCGCTTTTTATCACAAATTCCCCTTCTGCCTGACGCCCTTTTTGCGCCTCAAATTCGACCCTGCTGACAGAAAATTCTACATTCGACTCACACCCTGCCGTCATGCGTTCCGCCATTTCTTCCATCTGCTTACACACATTTCCTCCTGTCCGCACAATCCATGGAACTCATAGCTGTTGCTTTTTTGTCCGGAATGATTATAATAACATATGACGTTTATTATAACCCATTTACCAAACAAATTCAACCGGAGGTAATTGCATAATGTTAAAACACAAAGACCACTTTCATGGCAGTGACCTTGAAAAAATAGAACAATACTATGGCATCAAAAAAGAAACGATTGTCAGTTTTTCCGCAAATGTCAACCCGCTTGGCATTTCCCCAAACTTACGGGAAACGCTTTGCGCCCATCTTGACGCCATTACCAGCTATCCCGACCGGGAATACGCTTCCCTCCGCCGCTGTATTGCAGAATACGTCCATTCCGATATGGAAAACATCATTGTCGGCAACGGCTCCACAGAATTGATTTCACTGTTTATCCAAATCGAACACCCGAAAAAAGCCATGATTTTAGGCCCGACCTATTCGGAATATGAGCGGGAAATCTTTTTAGGCGGCGGCGCGGCCCACTACTACCCTTTAAAAGAAAAAGAGGATTTCTGTTTAAATTTACCTGATTTTATGGAAAAATTAAATGAAAGCATCGATTTGCTGGTTATCTGCAACCCAAATAACCCGACGTCGTCGTCCATCACAAGAGCGCAGATGCGACAGATTCTTGACGTTTGCAAACAATATGACATTTTCGTCATGGTAGACGAAACTTATGTGGAATTTGCAGAAAATATGGACGAGATAACTTCTATCCCACTGACACACTACTACAACAATATTATTATCCTCCGGGGGACAGCCAAATTCTTCGCCTCCCCCGGACTTAGGCTTGGATATGCCGTGACCGGAAACCGTGATTTCCTAAAAGCCATCAACGCCAGAAAAAACCCATGGAGCATAAACTCCCTCGCCGTCATTGCCGGAGAGCTGATGTTTTCTGACGACGCCTATATAAAACAGACGAAACGTCTGATCTCCACAGAACGCGGCAAAATGTACGAAGCCTTGCAAAAAAGCCCTGACTATAAACCCTATCCGCCAAGCGCAAATTTTATTCTTACGAAAATCCTGCGTAATGACACTACTTCCGAGAATTTATTTGAACGCGCGATCCGTTCCGGCCTAATGATACGGGACTGCTCCACATTCCCATTTTTAGACCAGAAATTTATACGGTTCTGCATAATGAAACCGGAAGATAACGAGCGGCTGTTAGAATGCCTGACAAATCCATAGCTTGTCACCCGCCATACAATGCCTGTCTGGCTTCCCTGACAGCTGATTCATCTGTATAAAACAGTTCATATTCGTCTATGCCATTAAGCCCCATATGCACATTCGGATTGCGGTATGCCATGCCGCTTTCCGTTCTCCGTTTGCCGGACAAATGGAAGCTCTTGGCATGTATTTCCTCTTTTAACTGGCGGATTAACGCCGCATTGACGCCGCTTCCCACTAAAATTTCAATCTGATCTCCAGCCTGCGCAATCAGTTGTTTTAATGTTTCCCTGCCTGTATGGCAGTTATCCGCCTGCCCAGAGGTTAAAATTGTGTCAATCCCTAACGAAACCGCTTCCCGTAATGTCTGATATGGGTCTTTGCATACGTCAAACGCGCGGTGCAGCGTCATATGAATCCCATTTGCCCGTTCCCGCAGTTCTTTCATTCTTTCCAAATCTAAGGTTCCGTCTGCGCAAAGACAGCCAACAACTACGCCGTCCGCCCCAAGCGAACGGAACATTTCAATATCTTCCGAAAGCATCTGATACTCCGCTTTTGTATACAAAAAATCTCCAAACCTTGGACGGATCAAGACATGTAACGCAATGTCACAGGCTTTTCTGATTTGCTTAAACTGGCTGACGCCCGGAGTTGTGCCGCCAATCATTAAATTCGCGCAGACTTCCAGACGGTCTGCCCCTCCCTTTTGCGCAATCACCGCGGATTCTACGGAATCCACGCAGACTTCGAGTTTTTTTGCCATCTTTCCTTCTCCTCTCTAATAAAATACATGATTCCCAATTATTGTGCCTTCCACTCCTGAAGATGCGCGGCAAAAGAAAAGAAAACTTACATTTGTGTTGCCGGCAAGCGCGGCGCCTGCCGCCTGTTTACAGCTTGCGCCTGCTCCTTTTGCCAAAACCATTGCAAAACGGCCGCTTGCCACCGGAGTAAACTGGCCTCCCTGATAAATAACGCCCGACACGGTATTCGGGAAACTGCCGCTTTTCACACGGTTTACAACGACGCTTGCCACTGCAAGCTGCCCTTCATAGCTTTCCCCGCCAGCCTCGCACTCCACTAACGCCGCAAGCATGGCAAGATCACTGGCATTAGACGCCACCGCGCCGCCTCCGGAAGTCTGGGACGGACCCGCGCCGCCAGAACCGCCCCCGTCTGTTTTGTTCTGCCCGTCTGCCTTTTTTTGCTCGGCGGCCTTTTTTTGCTCGGCGGCAATCCGTTTTTGCTCTGCAGCTTTTTTTCTCGCTTCTTCCGCTTTTTTCCGCTCTAATTCTTCTTCGTAAGCTTTCATTTTTGCAATCTGCGCTTCATAGCCGCTGACTGTCTCCTGCGCATCCGAAATTTCCCCCTGCTTCGCCTGTATGCTCCCCTGCGTCTTAGTAATCAAGCCATTAACCTGCGCTTCTTTTTGCTCCATGCTTTCCTGCATGGCAAGCAGGCTCTCCTTTTCTTTTTTTAGGTTCTTTTTATGTTTCTTCACCTGTTTGCAGACCTTTTCATACTCATCCAGCATCCGTCTGTCGTACCGGTTCACTTCCTCAATATACTCCGCCTTATTGAGCAGTTCCGTCATCGAGCTGCTGCCAAACAGCGCGGCGGCAAAATCCGCATCGCCGTTTTCATATATGTACTTAATGCGAAGTTTCATGCTTTCATACTGTTTTTCTTTCGTTTCTTTCGCCTGATTTAACTCCTCTTGGGTCTGCGTAAGTTCCGCCTGCTTCGCCTGTATCTGCTGCTCTAAATCATTTATGGACGCCGACACTTCCGATAACTGCCGGTTTAATTCAAAAAGCTCCCCTTTTAAACTGTTCTCCTGCTCCTTGAGCGCGCCCACCTGTTCTTGGGCTTCTTTTTGCTTCTGCTCTAATTCATTTAATTTCTTCCCTGCCTCTTTTAGCTTGTCCCCTGTCTGGGAAGCATACGTTTCAAACGTAGAAAACAAAAGGACAGCCACAAGAATCCACGCAATTTTTTTGTTTTTCATAGCATTCCCCGATTATTTTTTATTTTCTATAGTATAACTGATTGTTTTATTTCTTTCAATATGGTATATTAAAAGAACAAGAATTTGTGAACGAAATATTTTGCAAATTAATGCCTGTGAGCAAAAGGAGTGAAAAGATGAAATGCAATTTGTAGAAATCAAAGATTTAAAACCCGGTATGCGCCTAGCAAAACCAATTTACAACAAAATGGGCGTTATGTTATACGACCGCAACAGCTTTTTAACGATGTCCGGAATCAAAAGCATTGAAAATTTCGGATTAATTGGCCTATTCACCTTAGAACCGGCGGAGCCGCTGCCTCCTATTTCCCAAGAAGACCTTGAATTTGAACAATTCCAAGTCATTTATATGTTCCGTATCAAAGAAATAATGGAACAGCTTCAACGGGGAAAAGAACCCACCGGCCTTCCGGCTTTGACTGCGGATATTTTAAAGAATTTCGGCTCTGTCGACCACAAACTAAATTTTATCCAGACATTGCGCAGTTCCGCTGATTTTGTGTACAAACACTCAATCTGCACAGCCATCTTGTCCGCCATGACTTCAAACATCATGAATTTTAATGCCGCAGAGAAAAACATTCTCGTAACCGCCGCCCTTCTCTATGATTTAGGGTACCTGTATGTGCCGAGAACTCTGTTAGAAAAAGACGAAATCACGGAAGACGATCTACATATTATTCAGGAGTGCCGCCGGAAAGGCTTCCAGCTTTTAGATCCTGAAACAAACAAGTATATGCTTCACACAGAAGTGTTAAACGTGATCCAGCAGACGCTTACCATGCTTTCCATAAAAGACCCCGCTGAATTTCGCGAGAAAAAATTCTCTAAACTTGCGCATGTGATTATGGTAACGGATAAATTTAACCAACTGACGGCTATGAACCTGCATCATGTGCCTCTTTCTGAAATGTCCGCTATCCGGTTTCTGAAAGAATCTCCGGATTTTTACCAGCCCAAAACAGTTTCGGCGCTTTCGAGTTCCATTCATATCCTGCCAAACGGCTGCAGCATTGATTTATCTAATGGGGACAAAGGCATAGTCTTAATGGAAAACTCCATGAATTTTCTGGCTCCCGTCGTGTTAAATATCCGCGACAACCAAATTTACGATCTCAGCGATCCAAAGGTAGCCGAACATCTACAGATTGCAGATATTATGAAAACTATGGATAACCGCATTGTCGTTGACGAAGAAACATTAAAACAATTTTCTTCTGATTCCAAACTTCAGAACGCACTGGCGATCTTCCGCCAGAAGTTCCGCGAAAAAAACCAAAGAATGGCAAATGCAAATCCAAAAGCGTAACCAAAAAAGCTCTGCCGCATAAAAACGTGGCAGAGCCGTTTTCATTATGACGGGAAGCAAGCCCCACAGATCAATCACTTCTTGCCCCGCTATTTGGCGCTACGCTTTTGCCCAGAAAAATATTCAATCATTTCTCTGTCATATATAGAATCGCCAAACGCCGCCACCTCCTTTTTCCGATACCCCATTTCCCTGCATATCTCCAAAATCCCCGAAAGCTTCCCCGTTCCTTTTCCTAAAATCTGCATACAGTGATCTTCCCATAATACCCGACAGGAATCCGGAAGACATAATTTCCGTATAAGCTCCACACGTTTTGCTTTTGAACACGCAATCCCTTTTTTTCCATGACGAAATGACAAAGTCGCCTTATACGCCTGCGTCCCTTTCCGGTACACATGCAAAGTATAGCCATACGCCTGCTTTTGCCCGTCTGCCCGCGTCAGCCAGCTTGTCTCAATCGGTGAAACCCTATCGAAACTCCTGCCCTCTCTGCCTCGGCCAAAAACCATGCGCCTGCCCCCGCTGGCAAACACGCCGCCGCAAATGATATGCCAGACAGGCGCCAGTTTTCTTTTTGCAATTTGCAGGGGAAGTGAGGTCGCAAGATAAATGTCACAGCGTTTTGCAAGACGGAGCAAACGTTCCCCCATCTCTTTTGAAACCGTCTGTTCCCCTTTCGGGACTAACGTCCCGTCAATATCCAAAAAAACCGCCTTTGGGAAAACAGGAATCCGAAACGCTGGATAGGGAGAAAAAAATGGAACTGTCCCATCTGTCCGGTTACAGTAGGCCAGATAACAACTGCATTCCCTGCTTTTACATTCCGTTGTCCGCTCCCCTTTGGCGCCCGAATCAAAATCCCCATATAGATTCCCAAAGCTTTGACGGGAAACGTTACAGCGGCGCAGTGTCCCGTCCGCTTCCACAAACAGACTGTCCACACATTTCCGGCAATCTGCCTTGTAATGTTTCAACTCCTGCCAAAAATATGCGTCTATTTCCATAAAAGCCGCTATTTCCGTATCTGTATAAGGGCGTTTTTGCCCGTCCATCTTATTGATCCAAAGATATGCAAAATCCGGCAAAAGCCCTCGCAGCCGGCGGATTTGTTCCAGATTTTCGGGAACGCCTACGGCTCCGGCGCAAAATAAAACCTGCTCATCTTGAAGCAGGCCGCACTGTTTTGCAAACTGTTCCACAGAAGTCATTTCCGGATGGAACGTTCCCCACAGACGGAGCTTTTCAATCACTCCCCCATGGTCTTTATAAACGGAAAGCATTTCCTTTACAGGGAAGCTAAAATTACTCTGCGCCCCTACTGCATCTATCTGCCCGCTTTGGCTTAATGCCGCAAGCCCCTCCCAGTAATATGGATAAATCAGCGCCTCGCCATAGGGGACAACCAAAACGGCTCCACCGCATTGGTTTAAACACATCTGTCCTGTAAAACGGAGAAACGCTTCTTTGTCCTTTAAAAGACTCTGTTTGCAAAATCTCCCTTTTGAAAAAGGACAGTAACTACAGGAATAATTGCAAAATTTCAAACTTCCCCGGTAATACCATTGCCGCTTCATCTTTCCCTCCTATCCTCTGGCAAGCCGCATTTTGGCTGATTTACGATTTCATCTTCTCTCTTACCTCATCGGAAATCAACATAGGCCCTAAATAATCGGATAAGGCAAATCCAAGTTCCGTCAGGGAAAGAAATTCCTCTCCCATTTTGGCATATCCCTCTTTGATCCAATCCAAAACCAAGGGAAATTCTCCTTCCACCTCACTTCCAAACCGCATTCTATAATCCTTACGGCAGACGCCACGCCCAAATAGGATATGCCGGATCACATATCTGCGCTTCACTTCTTCTTGGGATAACCGATACCCATGGGTCACTTCAAGATAATCGCTTTGCTCCAGATAATTTTGCAAAATATCCTGACATTGTTTTGGCCTGACTGCATAAGGCGCGCTAAAGTGAAGATTCCCGATATAACTTCTGCCGCCACAGCCTACGGAGACCGTGTTTCCAAACCCACATAACGAGACCGGAATTTCCCCTATGCCTTTCTTTTGCTTCTCTTTCACAAAACGGCGCATGGAATATGGACGGTATCCCGCATCCTTTAGAATGCCTCGCGCAAAGCAGTACAATTCAAACGTGTTTCCTGAGCGTATTACACCCTCGTAAAAAAGCTGCGTCTGCGGTTTGACATAAAGTGGATATAAAAACAGCTCATCTGGCTCATATGCAAACGCCTGACACAGAGAATGCTCTAAACTTTCTTTTGTCTGCCCGGGAATCCCGTATATCATATCTATGTTTACGCATTCAAATTCCATGGAGCGGATACAATTCAGCGCGGTTTTCACTGACTCTGCCGTATGGAACCGATGCAAAAAAAGAAGCTCCTGATCCTGAAAGCTTTGCGCGCCTATGCTAATCCGGTTTACGCCCTCCTCCTTCAAAATAAAAAGTTTTTCTTCCGTCGTCTGGTTCGGGGAAGTTTCCGCCACAACCGCCTGTTTTTTTGGTTCTATCCCAAAAAAATCCCTTGCAATGGAAAACACTCTGCGTAAAAGATGTTCCGGCAGGATTAGCGGCGTTCCCCCGCCTAACGTAAAATCGGAAAACACTGCATCTTTTGGCAAAATCCCGGAAAGCTGCTCTGCATGCCTTTGCATAGCGTCTACATACGCTTCCATCTGCCTTTCGCTTTTTCCCGCAAGCGAAAACAAATTACAATACCCACATTTATACTGGCAAAAAGGGATATGGAAATACAGGCTGTTTTCCCCACGCAAAAGCGCATTGGCCTCCTGCCTTAAATCAATGCCGCAAAGCTTTTCGTACGCCAATTTATGCGGATAGCTGTACATATACTGCACATATGGATCATTCATCTTAAACCCCTCCTACAACAAAAAATGCTTATACGGAACCGTAATTACATTCGGGTGGTTCACTCCATGATACCAAACGCCATCCTCGCCATAACATGTGCCATGATCGGAACAGCAAATGACAAACGTCTTTCCTTTTTGCGAAACCGCCGCAAACAGCCTGCCTAATTGCCCGTCCACATAGCGCAGGGCCGCCGCATGAGCCGTTTTGCTGTCTTTTTTCTCCCCTTTTACATAAAAATAATTCGGGTAATGCAGCGCGGAAATATTCAAATACAGCATGATTTTCTTTTCCCCTGTCATCTGCCCTATTATTTTCGCGGCAAAGGCAATCTGGTTTTCGGCGGATTCTTTTACTTTACATCCAAACGACGGGTTCCAGTAACTGTGTTGAAAATAGGAAGGCATCACCTTTCCCACATCTGTCCTCTTGTCGAAAAAACTGACGCCGCCGATACAGTGCGTTTCATATCCCTCTAGCGCAAGCCCCTCAATCCATGTCGCGCCCAAAAACGCAAACGAACCCTCCGGCGCCTTTCTGCCCATGCCAATGTCCGCGGAGAAAAAAAGCGTCTCCCGTTTCTTCATATCCAAAATTCCTTCCTCTATGGGAAAAAAACCTGCAAACATCGCCTGATGGGATGGATATGTAAAATTGCCCGCCGCCTGACATTTCCTCCACGGCCCATATTGGTTTAAGACAGGCGTCCCCCCGTTCTGCCACTCCTCTAACGCCACGTCATATCTCAGGGAATCTATACACACAAATAAAATATGATGCGTCCCTACAATCTGATTCATGTCCACTTTCTGCATAAAATCCCCTCTCCGGCAAGCCAAATCTTTTCGCTTTTCTCAACTGTCCCGCCTACGCCGCCAGCTCTCCCCATATTTGCCATTTTAAAACAAATGCCTGATTCTATCCGAAGTTTCCTAATTTGAACTGACGTCAGATTCCGGATAAAAAACGCGTCTGCTCTTGATAAATCCTGTTTTCTCCATAAATATCCCTGTAAATGCAATCACCCTGTCCGTTTAGTTCAATCACCCGCGGCTTAAGCGTCCCTTTTTCCAACAAAAGATCAATTCCTAACATATTTACGCCGCCGTCTAAAGTTTTGGTATATGCTTCATACGCTTGTTTGCAGACCAGCCCGATCTGGCGAATGACCGTTTGATCCAGTCCAAGTTCCCTGATATTCCGCGCCTGATTGTTCAAATGCAGGTTCGTAATCGGCCCATCCGACTGACGCGCTATCATATAAGCGATATGCCCAAACTGAAATACAATCCGCAAATCGAAGGTTTTCCCATGAAAATCCGCTTTGGGATGCCACCGCTCCACCACGCACTCCAGTGAAAGCAAACGATCCAAAAGACAGCGGATTTCTTCCGGATCTTCGAGACAAACCAGTTTTTTGGTATTTATAAGCCGCCCCTGCCTAAAACGGCAGGAAGTATATAGCTTTTTGCTTTTCCCCGCCGGATGCATACGGAACGCCGCCACGCCCGCCGCGCCAGAAAAATACCGCGGCTTAACAAATGCGCTGTAACAGCGTTTTTCCCGCAAAACTTCTTCAAGCTGGAACGCCGTTTTAATTTCTTCGGGAAACATAGTTGTCACCAAAAGCCCTTGTGTCTTTAAAAAGCGGTTTGTCTCCTGTTTATCTAATAGCCTGCAAATCAATTCCGGCGGATTTAAAAACTGACAGCCCGCTTTTTCTAAATAATGGAGTTTCTTTTGATATATATCTAACTGCTCTTTCATCTGGCATAACTGGACAATCGAATAAGAGGGCGGGTCTATTTTTACCGCCGCCCCCTGAAATTCATCTAAATCAAATTGCCCTGTCAAAGAATTCCAATCCACTATGCGAAGCAAAACGCCCAAATCCTCCGCCGCTTTCCTAAAAAAAAGAGAACGCTTTGACGTTTTGTCTCCGATTAGCAAAATTGTCTTTTTTTCTTGTTTTTCCGTTTCCATCAAATCACGCTTACTCTGTCAACATAGGATAATAATAGACGTCCCCGTCAAATTCATCCGCTTCCTGCGGATCGTCCACATTGACCTCGACGCCGGAAAGCCCTTCTAACTTCTCCATCATTTCTTCCGACATAAAGTGATACTCTAATACCAGATTCTTAATATTCGGTAGCTGGGGAATCTTTTCAAGCAGCATCTGGCCGCCCTTATCCGTCAGAGAACCCTTGGACAAATCCAGTGTTGTAATCTGGTTTATGTATTTGCTGGCTAATGCCGCTTCTGCAATCTCGTCTTGCATCTCACTGTCCGTAAGCCCCAGATAGGTGAGTTTGGGAAAATTCGATTCTGCCAAAAATTCTTTAATCGTCTCAATGTCTCCATCAAAACCATAACCTTCCACTCCGATATACAACACAAGTTTTTGAAGCGCTGGAAGACTGGCTTTTTGCACCGAAGAAATCACTTTTTCTGGAAGCCCGCCGCAAATAATTTCCAAATGTTTTAAATTTTCATGCGCGATTGTCCCAAGGTTTAATTCACTGCTTCCTTTTATTACTAATTTCTCTAATTGCGGCATAGCCTCCCAAAATTTAGAATAATCCGCCTGTATAATCCACGAAACTTCGCATTCTTCATAACCCATATCCGCAAAAAACAAGCTTTTAATATGAGAAAACTTATCTTTATTTTCCACAATTCCATCTACAATTACTTGTAAGCCGTCTTCATCATCATCCCAGCATTCTCCCCACGGCCCAATCACAATTTCTTCCAAACTGGGAAACTGTGTATCTTCCATGATGTTTTTTAACAAATCCGCTGGCGTTTTCCCATTCTCATTATAATCTTCATACTCTAAAGCAAACCGTTTACTCTCATACATACCCTGCCTCCTGTCAAAATGAATGATTTCCGGCATTAACTGCCGCTTCTGCATTGGATATTAATGCCAGTTTTGGTGTTATGTTTCATATATATATTACGGTATTTAAAAAAAGTTTGCAAGAAAAACTGTCCAAAAAATATGTTCGCATTATGGTAAATCTTAAATCTGTTTACACAATAAGCATCGCATCCCCAAAGCTAAAAAACCTATATTTTTCCTCCACTGCCTTTGCATACGCATGAAGTGTATTTTCACGCCCCGCCAATGCGGAAACCAGCATTAAAAGCGTAGATTCCGGCAAATGAAAATTCGTAATCAGCCCATCTATTATTTTGAACTGATACCCCGGATAAATAAAAATATCTGTCCAGCCGCTTGCCCCAGACAGATTTCCACGCTCATCTGCCGCCGCCTCTAATGTCCTTGCGCTTGTCGTCCCTACCGATATAATGCGTCCACCCGCCTTTTTAACGCGGTTAATCTTCTTAGCCGCCATTTCGTCTATGCAAAAAAATTCCGAGTGCATATGGTGGTTTAACACATCTTTTTCTTTGACCGGACGGAATGTCCCAAGCCCTACATGAAGCGTAACTTCTGCAATTTCCACGCCCTTTTCGCGAATAGAGGAAAGCAGTTCCGGAGTAAAATGCAGACCCGCCGTAGGAGCCGCCGCGGAACCGTCATATTTAGCATAAACAGTCTGGTAACGGTTTTTATCTTTTAATTCATGTAAAATATACGGCGGAAGCGGCATTTGCCCAAGTTGATCCAAGATTTCCTCAAATATCCCATCATATTCAAAGCGGATAATCCGGTTGCCCTCCTTTGTAATATCAACAACTTCCCCTGTCAAAAGACCGTCCCCAAATGAAATCCCAGCTCCAATTTTCGCCTTTTTTCCCGGCTTCACCAAAGTTTCCCAAATGTCTTTCTCTATCCGCTTCAACAGCAAAATCTCAATATTCGCCTGCGTATCTGTTTTTTTCCCATATAAACGCGCCGGAATTACTTTCGTATTATTAATCACAAGGCAATCTTCCGGCATGAGATAGTCTGTTATCTCCGAGAAGATACGATGCGTAATGCCGCCGGTAGATTTATCCAAAACGCACAGCCTTGAACCCGAACGATCCGGCAAGGGATCTTGCGCAATCAGTTCTTTCGGCAAATCATAATAAAAGTCTTTTAGATCCATGTTTCCTACTCTCCCACACTACTTCCATTTTATCTTATAATAACCAGAGGACGTTAAATTCGCCCGCTCAATCTTCAAATAGTATACGCCCGTATTAAGGCTCGTTGTCTTTCTGGTTGTTTTATTGTACTGGCAAAGCGTAATTCTCCTCTGGGAAGATGTATAATAAATATTCCTTACCCCAATCAGACGTTTGTCTGCATAAACCGAGATCCGAAAACTGCCCCCAGTACCGCTGATTTTCGCATTATAATACAGATTGATTTTCTGTTTCTTCGTCAAATTAATTTTATACCAGTCCGCATTTACACTGCCTGCCGGAATCAATCCCACGCTTGTCTTATTTTTCTTTAAGCTATATGCGTTTGTCTTTAAAGAGCCGGACTTATCCTTTACTTTTTTAAACTCCCTTGCCAGTTTTACAGCATTGTCGCTTTTCACACGGATATAATACACCTGTCCCTTCCTCAGCCCAAACGTGAACTTACGCCAGTAAGCATTTTTACTGTTCGCCATATTGTAAAAAATGGTTTTTGAGGACAAAAGCGATCCTTTCGTCGAATTGTACAATGCAAGATAGCCTTTTGCATTCTCAAGCGCCCCACTCGGATTCGATATGCGAAGCGTCAAGTAACCGTCTGATTTTGGCTGGTACTTCAGCCATGTATACTTCCCCGAAGCATCATAACTTGCCCGATCTGTAATTGTAACCGTTTTTTTCTTGTTTAAATCATATTCCGTGTCTGCCGCTAAAACCGTCACCGGCAGCAGTGAAAAGATACAGAGCGTCGCAAACACCAGAAAACCTCTGCAATTCTTCATATTAAGCCCTCCATCATTCCAATATGCTTCCACAGCGCAAGAAAACCCTGCTTTGTCAGTTTTTATTTTAACATTCCAAACAAACGGTTTCAACTGTAAAATAGAAACAACTCCATTCTGTGCATAAAGACATAAAAAAACAGGCAAAACCGACAGGAAATCCCCACCGCTTTTGCCTGTTATCATCAATTATTTATTTCCATGTAACTTTATAATAGCCTGTAGTAGTCTTACTAGCCGGTTTCAATTTTACATGATAAGTGCCTGCCCGAACTGATCCTGTAGTCACAACCGGATACTTCTTGCCCCAAGAACCGGTTCCAATCGTAAATGTTCTGGTATACACGCCGGGGCCTGACAATGTTAAATATGCAGTGCCTGTTAAATATGGCGTGAAGTTAAATTTAATTTTCTGGTTCTTCGTCAACTTAAATTTATAACAATCCGTTTCAGACTTTCCAGCTAAAAATAAACCTGTCGCAACCTTTTTCTTTGCGATATTCCTTGCTTTTGACGCTTTCTTCCCACTCTTGTCGGATACTTTTTTGAAAGTCGCCGCAATTTTCACTCCATTCGAAGTATTTAAGCGGATGCTATATGTCGCGCCTTTTTTAAGCCCATAACATTCCGTAGTATAGGAAGAATCCGTCAAGTTCGTATTATAAGACATTTCAGAAGACAATACCTTGTTCTTAGCTGCATTATATAACATAACCCTTCCCACAGAATAGGGAGCTGCAACCGATCCGGATAAAAACTTTAACTGTAAATAACCGTCTGCTTTTGGTTTAATCGTCAGCCAAGCATAATCCTGAACAACCGTAGAACACTGTTCATCTGTAATCGCAACATTTGTCGTTCCCGAAGGATTCAATTTAATCTCAGTAGCCGCGCTGACACGCTCCGGCAAAATGCCAATTACAGAAACCATCATCACTGCCGCAAGCGCAAGGCTTACTGCTTTGCTGAACAAACTTTTTCTTTCTCTTACCATTTCTCATAGTCCTTTCTTATAAATTGTAATAGTTGTACTAACATTTTTTATTATATCACTTAAATTTTATTTTTCAAGTAGTTCACGAAAATAAACTTTTTCTAAAAAATAAATCTTAGCTTTTTCTTAGCTCTATCCCCATTTTTTCTAAAGCCCCTAAAATCCGCTCCATTGCAGACACAATGTCCGCTTCTTTAAGGTTTTTTTCCTTACTGCGGAACGTCAGCGAATATGCAATGGATTTATAGCCTTTTGTAATCTGGCTGCCTTCGTAGAGATCGAATAAGGCATAACTTTCCAGATATTCCCCGCCTTTTTCTTCAAATACTTTTTCAATGGCGCCTGCCATAATGTCTTTTGGCGCCACCATGCTAATGTCGCGCACGGAAGCTGGAAATTTCGCTATGCCTTGAAATTTCCTGTCAAAACTTGCGAATTTTACAATTTCCGGCAGATCAATCACAGCGACATATACCCTGTCTTTGATCGAATAATTCGCAGCCACAAGCGGATGCGCTTCTCCAATATACCCAACAATTACGCCGCCATAAGAAATATCCGCCTGCCGCCCCGGATGCAGATATGGCCTGCCCGAATCCGGATCATAAGAAATCCTGCCTGTCATGCCGATTTTTGAGAAAAACTCCTCCACTACGCCTTTTAATGTATAAAAATCCCCTTCCCCATACATGCCTAGCGTAAACTGCATCCGTTCATCTGGCAATTCCGTGACAGGCATTTGCTTTGGCAAATAGATATTTCCTAATTCATACAAACGGACGTCTTTATTTCTTCTATTATAATTTGTCGATAAAGATGACAGCATCCCATTCAGGGGAATTGTGCGCATAATGCTGAAATCTTCTCCCAAAGGATTTAAAATCGTCACTGCTTCCCGCAATTTGGAATCCTGCGGAATCAACAGTTTATCAAACACTTTCGGGCTTTCAAAAGAATAACACATACCCTGTGAAAATCCGCAATATTCTGCAATCTCCCTTGCCACTTCTTCTACGCGCAGTTTAAAGGAGAGTTTTCCAGTCGTCGCCTCTCCGGTCGGCAAAGTCGTCGGTATATTGTCATAACCAAAAAATCTCGCCACTTCCTCTGCAAGATCCGCATCGCATTCCAAATCCTGTCTCCATGACGGCGCGCAAATCTCATTTGCCGCTTCGTCATAGGAAAGCTCCAGCCGTTTAAAATAAGCGAGCATTTCTTCTTTTGAAATGTCCGTTCCAAGCAAACGGTTATATTTTTCCGGCTCAAACGGAATTTTCCTGCCTTCTTTTTTGACCGGATAGACGTCCACGGCTCCTCCTACCACTTCTCCAGCCCCCAATTCTTCCACCAACTGGCAGGCGCGGTTTATGGCAAGCATGGCGTTATTGGGATCAAGCCCCTTCTCAAAAATGGAGGATGCATCGGTGCGCAGACCGATTTTTTTGCTGGATAGGCGGATATTCGTCCCGTCAAAACATGCCGCTTCAAATAGCATCGTCTCTACTTTATCCGTAATCATGGAATTTTCACCGCCCATAATTCCGGCAATGCCTACGGCTTTTTCGGTATCGCAAATCATTAAGACCGTATCATCTAACGCGCGTTCCTGCCCGTCTAATGTAACAAATGTCTCGCCTGCTTTTGCCCGTCTTACGATAATCTCTTTGCCGGCAATCGTATCCAAATCATACGCGTGCATGGGCTGTCCGTATTCTAACATCACATAATTCGTTATATCAACCAGATTATTAATCGGACGGATTCCATGCGCGGCAAGACGGCGCTGCATCCATTCCGGAGACGGCGCAATTTTAATGTTTTTCACCGCCCTTGCCACATATCGGGAACACAAATCACTGTCTTTTACTGTAACCTTAATATAATCGCCTGCATCTTCACCATTTCCGGTTTTAGCCACAACAGGCGGCTGGAATTTTTTTTGAAACGTAGCCGCCGCTTCTCTGGCAATTCCAAGCACAGAAAAACAGTCCACACGGTTTGAAGTGACTTCATACTCAATTACCGCATCATGCAGGCCTAAGACCTCCACTGCATCCGCTCCCACTTCCACTTCCGGCCCAAAAATATAGATTCCTAATTCCGGCGCGTTTGGATACATCTCTTTGCTTGAACCCAGTTCTTCAATGGAACACATCATGCCATTAGACTCTACTCCACGTAATTTCCCTTTTTTTATTTTAATCCCTCCGGAAACTTTACTGCCGTCATGGCTTCCCGCTACCCTGCCGCCATTTAGGACAACTGGGACTTTATCCCCTTTTGCCACATTCGGAGCGCCCGTTACAATCTGGATTTCTTCGTCCCCGCCTATATCCACTTGACAGACGATGAGTTTATCCGCATCCGGATGCGGCTCTATCTTCTTTATCTGGCCTACTACAATACGCTCCAGATCAGCGTCTAATTTTTCCGCCCCTTCCGTTTTCGTCCCAGAAAGCGTCATAGCGTCCATATATTCCTGAACCGTTACATTCAATTCCGGCACAAGCGCTTTAATCCATGCAAATGAAGTTTTCATCGTTTTCTTTTCCTCCCTTATTAGAACTGTTTTAAAAATCTGTCGTCATTCTCATAGAGGAGACGCATATCGTCAATTTCATATTTCAACAACGCAATCCGCTCTAACCCAACGCCAAATGCAAAACCGGAATATTCCTCCGGATCGATGCCACTCATTTTAAGCACCCTAGGATGCACCATGCCACAACCCAAAATCTCTATCCAGCCGCTTCCTTTACAAAACCTGCATCCGCTGCCGCCGCATTTAAAACACGTCATATCCACTTCCGCGCTTGGTTCCGTAAACGGAAAATGATGCGGACGGAATTTCACTTTGGTGTCTTTTCCAAACAATTCCCTTACAAATTCTTCCAAGGTTCCTTTTAAATCCGCAAAAGTAATCCGCTTGTCTATCACAAGCCCTTCAATCTGATGGAAGGACGGGGAATGCGTCGCATCCACTTCGTCAGAACGGAATACCCTTCCCGGCGCAATCATACGGATTGGAAGCTTTCCTTTTTCCATCTCACGCACCTGAACCGGAGACGTCTGCGTGCGCAGGAGAATATCGTCATTAATATAAAACGTATCCTGTTCATCTTTCGCCGGATGGTTCGCCGGAATATTCAGCGCTTCAAAATTATAATAATCCAGTTCCACTTCCGGCCCTTCCACAACTTCATATCCCATACCCACAAAAATGCGTTCCACTTCTTCTAACGCAATCGTATTTGGATGCCTATGGCCCAGTTTATTTCTTTTGGCGGGAAGCGTTACGTCTATTACTTCCCTTTTCAAACGCATTTCCAGTTCTTTTGCTTCTAAAGCCGCTTTTGCCACTTCTAACTTTCGCTCAATTTCTCCTCTTGCCTCATTGATTAACTGTCCAAATGCCGGACGATCCTGAGGAAGCAGCTCTTTCATGCTTTTCGAAATCGCCGTCAATTCTCCTTTTTTGCCTAAAATCGCAACTCTCGCTTCATTCAATTTTCCCAAATCATTCGATGATTCAATTTTTTTTATTGCTTCATCTTTGATTTTCTGCAATTTTTCCTTCATCATATTTCTCCTTTTCCATTTCAGCATAAGAAAGCATTAAAAAGGAGTCCTCCATCCCGATAAGGGACGGAGAACTCCGCGATACCACCCTGATTCCTGAGAATCTCTCAGGCTCTCATTCTATGCGTAACGCGCACAAAACGTTATAGGCTACTCCTAAGGTTCACCTATACTGCTCCAGCGTGAACGTTCAGTTATTCCTTACATAAGGAAGCTTCCAGCCGACGTCTCCCTCTCTCTGTCATGTGTGAAAAAACCTACAAATCGCCTTCCCTGCATTTTTTAACATAATAGCATAGCATTTCCGGAAATGCAACTAAAAAATTATTTCTGTTTTATGCTTGCCTTCTTGCTGATTCCTTTCTTTACAAGTTCCTTTTTAAACTTTTTAAATGCGCTTTTCTTCATTTTCTTTGAAACTACAACTTTACATTTCTTAGATGCAGTTCCCTTAAACGCTTTTGAACCAAGTTTCGGGGCTTTTGCTCCCATAAATTTAATATTCTTTAACTTTTTACAGTTGAAAAACGCTTTCGAGCCAATATTCTTTACATTTTCTCCAATTACAACGCTTGTAAGCTTACTTGCCTTCTGGAATACCTTCGCATTTATTGCCGTAACTTTAAATTTATAACCGTCAATTTCCACTGTAGAAGGAATTGTAATCTTCTTTGCGCCTTTTTTCGTTAGTTTTACCGCTTTTACTGTTCCATTTGTCGCATGGGATGCCGTCACCTGATAAAGCACATCGCCATACGGCTGTGTTCTGTTTACCGCAGGAACTGCAGGCGCAGAAGGGGTTTTCTTTGGCTCTGGCGTCCATTTCGCCCACAAGTCATAATTTTGCCTAATTGGCGTGTTAAAATTAAACTTAACTGTCAGTTTCGACGTCGTATACCATCCCGCAAACAAATAGCCCTTTCTTGTTGTTTTCGGCTCCGAAATTTTTGTCCCTTCCAGTATATTCGTTTTCGCCGCTACAGGCGCGCCGCCATTAGAATGGAACGTAACGCTGTATTTCTTTTTCACAGATGAATTCGTTTTTTCCACCAATTCTGCCTTTAAAATAGCTTCTAAAGCCGCTTCTATCTGTTCCAATGTCGCTTCGCCGTTTTCCAGAAGTTCTTTCGCTGCAAAAATTGCCGTTTCTAATTTCTTTACGGAATCTTCCGTATACTTGCCGGAATCGCTGAGTTTTTCTTCAGAAGAAGCGATTGCATTTGTAAGTTCTATCCGTTTCGCCTCTAATTTTGTTACCAGTTTTAACTCTTTCAGGCTTTCCAGTTTTTCTTCCAACTCTTTTAATGTAGCGTTCTTATTGTTTGCGAGCCACTCTTTTGCGCTTGCTACAGCTTGTTTTAACGCCTCAATAGATTCTTCCGTATAATCAGTTTCCACGCCTTCTTCCGGCAGAAGTTTTTCTAATTCCTGAATTAACACTTCAATTTCTATCCGTTTATGCTCTTCCTCTGTAAGCTGCATCTTACTCTCCAAATCTGACAGAGCGCTTTCTAATTCTTCAAGCGTGGCATTCTCTTTATCCAAAAGTAACATTGCAGAATCAACCGACTCTCTTAATGCATCCAAATCTAAATCATCTTTGCCTTCCGGATGCTCTATCAGCCAAGTCGCTTTGTCTATAGCTTTTCTTAGCTCCTCTTTCTTCGCATCTACTTTTGTCACAAGCTGTACTTTCTTTAGATCTTTGAGGGCTTCTTTCAATTCTTCCGCCGATGCGTCTGTTTTGTCAAGAACAGCCTTTGCCGTCTTTATGGCATCTTCAAGTTCTTTGACAGATTCGTCCGTATACAACTCACTCTCCTGTTGAAGTTTATCTTCCAGTTCCTGAATTTTATTTCTGAGTTCCACTCTCGCCGCATCTTCCTCTTTTATATCGAGTTTATCTCCAAGATCCTGTATCGCTTCATTTAAACTTTCTAATGTTACATCCTCTTGTTCTAATAATGGTTTTACTCTATCTACAATTTCTTTCAACGCATCTAAATAATCTGCATCAAATTCTGACGGTCGGCTGATTTGATCCTCTGCAGCCTGCAGCATTTTCGCCAGCTCATTCTTTGCAGCCTGAACCTTTGTCACAGGTTCCACTTTTGTCAGATCCTCCAGCGCTTTTGTTAATTCCGAAAGATCTGCATCTGATTTTGCAAGAACTTTTTCTGCCGCATCCACTGCCGCCTCTAAGCTTTCTATAGAATTATCTGTATAATCATTCCGATTCTGTATGATTTCTTTTGCCGCATTTACCGCATTTTGAAGTTCCGTTCTTTTTGCATCCACTTTCGTCACTAACTGCGCTCCGGTAAGCGCCTGCAATGCCTCCTCCACTTCAGTTAAGCTTGCATCCGCCTTTTCCATAACTTCTTTTGCAGCATCTACTTTTTCCTGCAATTCTGCGACTGAACTCTCCGTATAATCCCCGCTGCTAATTTTTTGCTCCGCTGCTGCGATCTCTGTCTGCAGATCTTCTTTCTTCGCCTCTACTTTTGTCACCAACAAAACAGCCTGAACTTCTGCTATCTTAGCATCTAACTGTTCTATTGTAACGTCAGCCTGCTCTAAAAGAGTCTTTGCCGCATCCAATGCATCCTGTAACTCTTGAATGGATTCTTCTGTATATGTCTCCGCTTCTTCTTGAATAAGTTCTTCCTTTTCACGAATTAAACTCCGCAGTTCTTTTTTCTTCTGAGCTAATGGAGACAAAACAAGAGCTTCCTTCGCTGAACAAAAATCAGCATATGCTCTGTCTACTTCCGCCTGCGTCGCATCCGCTTTCTGCAAAATCGTATTTGCCGCATTTTTTGCGGAAGTGAACCCTTCCACTCCATCAGAATAATCAGACATATCCAAATCAGCCGCTGCGTTTATTGCCGCCTTTAAGTCAGATAAATCTACAAGCCCCCTCAATGCCAAGTTTAAGTTTTCAAGAGCCGTTTCTGCCGCTTCTTTCGTTAAAGCGTCATTTGCAATCGCCGTATTTACTGCTGTGACAGCGTTTTCAAATGCAGTTTTACTAGCTGTGGTACAGTCTGCTAAAAATTCATCGCTTGGCCGTTCTTGCGCTGCTGCGCGCAATACACGAAGATCCGCCAATGCCTTCATCGCTTCTTCCACTGCTTTTGCAGCATTTACTTTTTGAGCGTCATCTGCGCTCTCCTCAAGATTTTTCGCTGTATTTAAAGCTGTCTGGAGCGCATCAAATCCATTTTTGGCATAATCCGCAGCGTTTAATTGTTCTGCGCTTCTAATTGCCTCATTTAATCTGCTTTCAACCGTCTTTTCACATAAACCTTCCGCTGCATTTTGCACTCTTTCTAAAGATGAATAATATTCTTCCGCAGTAGCATCTGTTTTATCTGCCATCTTCTTTGCCGCTTCTAATGCATTTGCAAACACATTCCAACTCAATTCGGTATACAAGCCCGAATCATAGTTTTCATATGCAGCTAATGCAGTTTTCAACTCGTCTGCCGTATACTGAAATACTTTATGCAGATTTAATTCTGCAATAGATGCATGAACGCCTGTATTATCTCCTATAGCGGCATGAATTTGTATTTTTACTTCTTTTGCTGTAACCGGTTCAAAAACAGCCGTTTTTTTACTTGCATCTGACGCCCATTCTCCATGGCTGACTACTGTTTCTTTAGAGTTATCCTCTTTGGTTACTTCAATGCTATACTCAGTAATCCGGCCATTCACTCCAACCTGCCTTGGCAGACAGGTCAATTTGCAAATTTCTTGCGGTTGATCCAAAACCACTTTAAACCAATGGTGCTCATCCGTAATTTCCAGGTCATTGCCATAATTACTGTGCCAATATGTATTATCATTGCCGTCAATCGCAAAAGTTACCGGACCTTCTACGCCGGCTGTCCCAGCAGCGGAACATGCCGAAGCCGTCATACTATCCTGCGCAACTTTATCGCTTCCGTCCTGTATTTCCGTTTTCGCATCTGTTACTTTCACATACTCGATCTGTCCTTTAAAACTTTTCGTATTGCTTCCAATTCGCCCTAGAGGAATCATGCTGGTCGCCACTTTCGTAATTCCTTCTTTGGCAAGTTTTTCACTTAGTTCTATTTCCTCATGGTTGAAATAACGGATATCAGGATTATTATTACTTGAAATCACTACTGTGCTTTGGCCTTTTTGGGTTGTTGCCAGAGTTCCGTCTTCATTATAATGCTTATTGTCAATCAACTCCCCATCTACATATAACTCAACAGAGTCTTTTCCACTGCGAAATTCAAGCTCTACCCACTTATTGTCCGGAAGCGTGTAATTAAAGGAATAATCATACCCTTCTCTTGAAAAGCCGACATTCCCTGTAATCTTTTGCGCGGCTTTAAAGGAATACGTTCCATTTATCCCAAATACATCTTTCGACTCACAGAGAATTTGTTCTCCTGTTGCGCCCGCGTCTTTCTTCACCTTCATCTTCAAGACTGCATTTGATCCAATCATATTCAACGGCGTTTCCACATAACTGTTTTCGCCCATCAAACGAAGCGCCATTGTATCCTCGCCCGTAGAAATCAGCTCTATATTATTCTTATTTGTCAAGTGATTTTCATTAACACTGGAATCTTTCATTAAGGTCTCATCAAATGAGTAATCCGCTATCGTGGAAGACGTATGCGCAACTTCTCCAAAGACAGAAGTGCCCGGAGCTGTTCCCATCTCGTCTGCAACTGATTTGAATGCCGAATAATCCCTAGATCCAGAAGCATTTTTGTAATCTTCCGCTTCTCCCCATAGTTTTGCGCAATAAGCAGAAAGAGGCTGATAAAAACGATCAAAAGAATCATACTGGGAAATGCCGTTTGCGCGGGTATCTATGCTGTCATGCCAAATTGCGTAACAACCGCCTAACATCTGATCATCGCCCGGATTTGCGGTAAAATCGTTAATCACATTTGGCTGCCAGTTATTATAGATACTGCTTGCATTAATATAATCATTGTAATATCCAGCGGCAGGCACGATATAGTTTGGCCCCTCTAATGTGTTAATTAAATCGAATCCCATATCGTACATATTTTTCGGATTTGCATATCCCGTATTCCAAATATTTAGCTGAACGTCCTTTGAACGAACCGGAGTCGCGCCTGATTTATTTGAAAGACTGCCCCACATACGCACTGTCCTTCCGCTTTCCTGAACAAACTCAATCATTCTATCCGAAAATTCACGGAAATATTCAATTCCGGCCTGTCCTGCCACCCCATGGTACTCATCTGTTCCAATATGGATTATCGTGTCTTCATCAAAGACCGGATCATCGCCTTCAAAATATTCGTTCCAGATTCTCTCCACAATCTCCATTGCCTTATCCATATCCGTTAAGTCTATCTCATCAATGCGGTAACGGCCTTTTTGTCCATTAAGGGTATTTTTCGACATGATCTCCGTAAATGCCTTTGTAAAAGGCAGCGCATGCGCCGGCATGTCAAACTCCGGTATAATTTCCACGCCACTTACCCTGCTGTCCTTTACAAACTGCCGAAATTCATCTTTTGTATAATATACGTCTTCTGCTGTAGCTGATTTTCCTGTCTCACTTCCTTTTACAGTAGATTCCAAACGAAAACCTGCATACGCTTCTTCAATAGCCGTTTCTTCGTCAGGATAATCTTCAAGGAAGATCAGGTTATCACTCAAGTGCATTTGAAGATTATTCATTTTGTACCATGACATATTCTTCATAAAATCATACAACGCATCTAATGTAAATGGTTTCCGTCCTACGTCAAAGCTGAATCCACGGACTTCATATTTCGGATAATCCCGCATGATGCCTTTTGGAATCACGCCATTTTTCTGTTTTATGATTTGAAGAATCGTCCTCGTTGCCCAATACGCTCCCGTTGACTGCGCAGCTTCCACAAAAACTGCGTCTTCAATACTCATAGTATATCCTTCTTTTCCAAGTTCTGGCTGATCTGCCGACAAAGCAAAATAAAAATCACCCATCTTGGCGTCTGCCTTTGTCCCTGAAACAACCTGAATGTCCCATCCTGTAATCGTTTTATAATCCTCAGCAAAAACGCCTGCCATTTCAGAAAGCTCATTCCCCCCTCCTACTACAATTTTGCTGGCAGAGTTTGCAAGAAAATCTCCTGACGTTCCATGCCATTCCTGTAATTCAGGGATCACAGCCGGTTTTGGATTTGCGCCCTCCCCTGCTGTATATTTTCCCGGAACTGTAATAGAAAACTCCTGTGAATTTGCTTTCGAACCGTTTTCTTCAGATTCACTTACGGGACAAACCACCTCAAAAACGCCTTTGACCACTTTGTCCGCTACAGGTTGATAAATCGTCCCATCATCAGCAATGACCTGCTCATAATCCGCGCAAAAACGTATCTCCACCCCTTCCGGCGCCGTTGGCATTATAAGGCTGCCGCCATCAGTTGAAATGGAAGCTTCTCTAATGCTTTCTGCTATTTTCTGCGCTTCACTTCTGCTATCTGGAATCTCTCCTGAAAAAACTTCAATTTCATACATGGAAGCTGTTTTATAATTATCCTCGCTTGTGTCCTCGCCCTGTCCCTGTATCGTCCCAATCGTCACTCGTATAAATTTAGCCGTAACAGCCTCCTCTAAAGCAATGATTTCATCCCTGACTGTCGGGAAACTTTCATTCGAATAGATTTCTTGCGCTGACGTCCAATCACTTCCATCGTTTGATATCTGCACTTTATAATTTTTAATATTTTTGCGTTCCCAATAAATCACAATATTTTTTATTGTCTTTGGTTCGTTCCACGCAAGCTGTATCCATTCCGGTCCATCTGAAAGAGCGGAACCCCACCTTGAACTTCTGCTTGTTTTGTCACCATCCACTACAAGCTCTGCCCTTACAGTAGCGGCCTCTTGGCTTGATGCTGTCGCTGTCGCAGAACGGGCAATATTTTCTTCCGCTTTTACATCTGCCGCCGGAAACTGCACTGCCCCAAATGCCATACAAAACGCAAGCATATAAGCTCCCAGCCTTTTGAATTTCCTGCCTAACATAATTTTGTATCCTCCCTCCACTGAAATTGCGCCCTCAAACCTCCCCCGCCTTTGAACATATGCCTGCAATTTTTATAGATCTGCCGATTGCCACGCCAAATTGCCGGACTCAAAAGAGATTTCAGCCGCACATAACGTCATTAAACAAATCAATTATATCACAATCATCTAAAAAATACAATTATGCAGCCCTATTTTTGTGCAATTTTCCTTGCATTTTTCTATTTCATATATTACGTCCATCTCCGCAACGCCATCTTCCCGCCGCTTTTACGAAAACATTTTTTTGCCAATTAATAGATTTATCTGGGCGCAAAGCAGCATACTATACATGCCCAGATACAGCCATAACATTACAAGCGCGATTGTCGCCAAGCTCCCATACATGGAAAACCCATTAAAGTAATCCAGATAAACCGATATTCCCGCCGAAACCAAATACCATGCCAGCGCGCACAAAACAGCTCCCGGAAATTGGTTTTTTAAGGTCAATTTGTATTCCTCTATCCCTTTTTCATTTGGAAGCGTTTTAAAAAAGACGGTAAACACCAGGCTTAACACAAATAACGCAAACAGACCCCTCAGACGGAAAAAAACCTGCGTCGCCTGAGATAAAATCGGCACATTCTCAACCAATATCCCCTGTATGCTTTTGCCAAAAACTAATAAGACAAGCGCGGCGATCACCGAAACCATAAACACAAGCGTATACACAACCGCCCAAAACCGGCGCACTAGCCAGTTTCTTGTCTCTTTCACTCCATAAATGCAGTTAAAGCCTTCCGCCATGCTCTGTACGCCTTTTGCCGCAGACCATATGGCGGCACCTGCCGTTACGGAGACGATACCGACAGATTTATGGTACACTTCATGGATAATGGATACCACAAACGGCGCAATATATTCTGGCGCAAGGCTGTTGACATATTTTAACAGCGTCGCTTCCGACACAACTGTATACTGTAAAAGCGAACTAAATACCATTAAAAACGGAATCAAAGACAGCAGAAGAAAAAACGCTGACTGCGCGGCAAATGCCCCTATATTGTCTTTTTTACATTTATCCGCAAAACAAGCCACCGATCTGATCCATTTAAAAATCATGTCGCATCTCCATTTCCCAATTCAATGTTTTGAAACGAAAATTTTAGGATTTCCTCGTAATTTTTCCCACTCAACGCCATTGCCTGCGCCCCATTTTGGCTCATGCCAATCCCATGACCGTAACCTCCGCCGGAAATCTGGTATGCGCCGTTTTCCAATGGAACGACAACGGCATATGCGCTTGGCAAAAGGGCAGATTTACGTTTACTGCCGTCTAAAAGCGTCAGTTCCGTTATTCCGGCGCCAAGCAGGGCGCGGATATTGTATTCGTTGCCTACAGTGACGATTCCCTGTTCATATTCTAACTGTAATTGTAGCGCTACGCCGCTTATCCCCCGCTTTGTCACGCGAATCTGCAAAAGCGCCCCGAAATCCTGAAGCGTTTCCACCGGATTTCCCTGTTTATCCGAATAAACAATATCCTTTGGGGTCCGGTTTTTACGGGCATTTAAAATCTCCGCAATCCGCTCCCAAACCACAGGCTGCGTATAATCCCCAACCGCCGTCCAGCGAAAAAACGGATACTCCTTCTCATATGCCGCCGCATCCGGTTCCGCTATAAATTTGCGGAACGCTTCTTCGGAAGACAAATCCATGCTTCCGCCGCCTTCTTTCATCAACGTCCCATTCAAATAGCCAAATTTTGGATCGGCCGTCAGATTCCACGCATCGCCATTTCCCGTGACGCCTGCGGAAGTGGAAAAATAATAAGCTTCCGCAATTTCCCCATTGTATTTTAAAACGGTTCCCGCCGTATCGAGCACCGCCGCCGTCGTCACGTCGTTTCTCTCCTGTTTATTATAAACCTGATAATTTGTCGTATCGTCTACGTGCGCGCCAAATGCTGCGTAATCGCCATTCTGAAGCTGGATATAGGCATAGCTTCTCGCGCAGACCGCTTGCGCTTTTAACGCTTCCGGCGCATAAGTGACCGGCATTTCGCTCGGCACGACCGCGCAAAGATATTGTTCGATCGGCAATTCGCTTACAACGGCAAATCCTTCGGGATAACGGCGCAATTCTAAAACGCCTTGGTATCCGTTTGAAATTTTCGCTCCCTTTTCATCACATAAAAACAATAACCCATCTTCTTCTAAGGGCTGCACCCTAATACTGTTCTCCCCTTCGTTTGCAAACCATTCACTTGCTTTTAAAACGGCTTCCGGAGGCAAATCTTGCGTTTCTTCTCTTTTTACTGCCTGATATGCGCAGTTTGCGCCAAGGAAAACTTCACTGCGGTAGGAACTGCCGTCCTCCGCCAGCAAAAGCGCGCGGATCCTGCTCATTTGCGCAGGCTCCACTAAAAGTATGGCCTCTACCTGATCTTTTGCCACGACATATTCCACTTTCATATTTGCAATCACGATATTGGAAAGGTCTTTTTCTTCGATTGAGCCATATGTTTTATAGACAGGAAGATTTTGGGAACGCTTAAGCTGCCCATAACCTTCGATTTCGATTGTGGCGTCGTCTACTGCAATCAGATTTCCCTGAATCGTGTCTTCTTTCACCTGAACTTTTACTAAAGAACCGTCTTCCCAAAGAAGATCGCAGACATGGCCCCCTGTTTTTTCCGGCTCCTGAATTTCAAGTTCAATCGTATAAGACTCTCCTTTCGACAAAAACTCTAACTTGCCGCCGCCCGCCTCTTTGACATAAACATTTGAAAGCGTGACGGATTTGCTTTTCATGCTCCGTATTCCAATAATGACGTCTTCTTTTACATAAAACCCCATTGTTGTCATAGGCTCTATTTTCATCTGATCGAGTTTACACTGGTATGTTTTAGAAGAACCATAGATCGTTTCCGCATCTGTTTTCAATATCACTTCGTCGGCAATCTGTACAGTATGTTCTTCGTCAAGCAAGTCCAACAACTGCTCGTAAATCTGATTCCATTCTTCCCTGCTAATGCGTTTCTTTGCTTTTGCATCATATGTAATATATTTTTCACTCCCGGTCTGCTTTAAAATCCAAGCGACAGCCTCAGGAGTAACAATAGCTCCAAAGTCTTCTTCTTTTATCTTTTCTTCCCATTCTTCCTTTGTAAAATAGTAAAAATCCAGCATGGCAGGAAGCTCTTTCACCTGAACATAGTCATCGGAATATTCATATGATTCCTCCTGTTTTGTTCCAATGCCCTGATACAAAACTAAACAACATATCCCAACCAGACCAATTACCGCTATATATAATTTAATTTTGCCTTTCATGACGCACTCCCTTCACGCTTTTTCCATAAACAAAGAAGTTATAAGGAAAAGAAGCTGCAAAAATAGCAGCTTCTTTCATTTGTATGTTATCTTTTGTGTTTTTATGACTTATCTTTTGTAATCTCCACGTTCATTTGTACATTTTCCCAATCTTTTGTATGATAAAGTCTTTTGTGCTTTAAACGCTTTTGTACCTTTGTATTTTTTTCTTTTGAAAAACCCGAAATGCCGTTTCCTGCAATTTTGAGTCCTAGCCAAAGCTAGGTGGGTAACCGCAACTTTTCTTCTGCCTTCCGCTGCTTAATGACGGCCTGACATCCAATCAGCAATATAGGGAACCCGAAAAAATATTGTAGGTTCAAAATAGCAGGGTATCGAACATCTCAGGAATTTCATTTTCACTTCATGTTTACGTTAAAATTATACCTTACTATTCCACATTTTTCAATGGAAAATACGCAAAAAAATAAGGGAACCTCATGCAAGGCTCCCTTATTTTGTAAAATTTTCCTTATTTTACGCCGGCTTTCATTAAATTGAAGCCGCTTCATCTACAATTTTCTTTAATGCAGCTAAAGCTTCATCTGGAAGTTTATCATAACCGTCTTTCTTTGTCGCAAAATCTTCTACTGCTTTTACGCGGTTTTCCATCGCATTCTTTAATGCGGCTACATATTCTTTGTCGCCTAAGTCCGGTTTGAAATCGCCTGTTTTGCCTGACCAGTCATACATAATCTCAATGTCTTCAAACGGTCCCCAAGCTTCGAAGTTTGCTTTTCCTTCTACAATCGTCTCAAGGATTCCAAGCGTATCTGCCGGTTTTACTTTTGCGCCCATGAAATCGCCTGTATTTACAATGTAGCAGTCTACATTCTTTTCTTCCACTAATTTCTTAAATTTCTCATAGTCATTTACCAGTGGATATGTCCTGAATGGATTTGCGTAAGGAACGATGCGGAGCGCATTTAAGTCTGTCCCTGCCGCTACACGCTCTGCAGTGGAAGTCTTTGTCGCAAGCGTAGCTCCCATAACGGATGCTAATGCAGAACCTTTTAATTTTACTACCGGAGGAATGGTCGGGTCTTTCATAATCCAGAAAATAGCATTTACCGGAGCGTCAATCTTATCTACACGGTTCGGAGACCATAATTTAGATTTAATTGCGCGTCCGTTGCCGTTTCTGATGTCTTCCGTCACTAACTGGATCTTTCCTTCGGAATCTATTGTGGCAGAGCAGTTCTGAGCGGACAATAAGTATTGATTGTCTGCGCATCCTGTCGGGTAATCCGCCGTCTTGTCAAAATATGTCGGCTCTAACGCAATCGAAGAACATGTGTCTGAATTAATAATGAATGCATCGTCATGCAATACGGTAATCGGATATTTGCCGCCGTGTTTTGCGTGCGTTAAAGTTGATTTTCCAGAACCTGAAAGGCCAAATACGGAAGCCACATATTTCTTTCCGTCCGGTAATGTATACTCTTTCTGTCCACCATGGCAGGAAGCGTATCCGTTTCTGTTTGCAATCGCCCATGCCATCGTCAGCGTGCCTTTCTTATGCTCTCCAAAATATCTCATGCCAAGGATACAAGCGCAGTTCTCTGCCGTATCAAAATAGCACAGGGTCAAAGGATCGCTTAAGCAGCTAAAGTCAACGTCCGGACGTTCCTGAGGAGTCCACTGCGGATCTGAGAAAATATAAATATCCGGCTCTTTTCCTTCGCCCACTGCTTTGGAATTTTTGTACATTTTTACATATTCATCTGACATATACTGGAAGTTTAACATCCAGTTGTACATGATGTTTTCTTCTCCTTCCGGAATCAGAAGGTGCGCTTTTACCATAAATTCAGGATCTAACCCAACAAATACTTCTGCATGGTACAATGTCTTCCAACGGGATTCATAAACTGCGTCCATAGCCACTTTATCCAGTTTGGCTGCGTCTACGCCCGGCTCGCCTTTAATCCTGCGCGCTGCGGCATAACGTCCGGTTACGGCCCCATCGTTAAACAAAAGGACTTTTGCATCTTTGTCCAGCCCAAATTCTTCGCCTCTATATACCGGCATATCCGTCACAATCGTCCCCGGTGAATTTTTTGCCAGCTCATATGCTTCCCTTAATGTACTAACTTTCACTACGTTATTGCCGTAGAAAGCCCCTTCAATAATGGAACGTGTTTTGGAAAAGCCAACTTTTCCAGCGCCAATCTCCTCAATCGGATAGTAAGCTTTTGTTGCCATGATTTTTCCTCCTTAAGATAGATATATGTCCTAAAAACTTATCACATACAAATATACACTATTGTTTTTTTTTTCGCAATGTTTTTTACAAAAATTTTATTTTTAGGAAAACGTTTCTTTTTTATAGATTTTCTTTATAGATTTTAGAACTGTTTCATGGAAAAAGATTGGGGCAAAAGCTCCTCTAATGTATAAATTTCATACTCTGTTTTTGAGCGGGCAAGTATAATTTTAAATTGTCCCGCATCGCAAAACTCCGACATCACCTGCCGGCAGACGCCGCAAGGGGCGGGACGCTCCCCGTTATCCCCCACAATGGCAATCGCCGCAAACTCTCTTTTCCCTTCAGAAACCGCCTTAAAAAACGCCGTCCGCTCGGCGCAGTTCGTCGGGGAATATGCCGCATTTTCTATATTGCAACCTCCGTAAATTTCTCCATCGGAATCCAACAGCGCCGCGCCCACATGATAGTTAGAATATGGGGCATAGGACTGTTTTTTTGCAAGAAAAGCCGCTTCAATTAAACCTTCCACATTTAAAACATTCATAAATAAGTTTCCTTTCCAAAACTAGTTTTATATTCTATATTTTTATGCGGTTTTTCTAAAGCTGGCTTTTTGCGGCGGAAGTAAGAATGGAGATTGCAGAACTTGTCCCGATTCTTTCAGATCCGGCATCCAGATAGGCAAACAGCTCCTCTTTGGTTCTGATTCCGCCGGCTGCTTTTATTTTTACATTTGGCCCGATATGCTCTTTCATCAGGTAAATATCTTCTAACGCCGCGCCTGCCGGTCCAAAGCCTGTCGAAGTTTTGATAAAATCCGCATTTGCCGCCGTCACCGCTTTGCACATTTCTATTTTTTCTTCACGGCTTAAATAGCAGGTCTCAATAATCACTTTTAAAATGGCGTCCCCAACCGCTTCCTTTACCAAGACAATTTCCCGTTCTGCTTTTTTATAATTTTTATTTTTCACGTCACAAAGATTAATGACCATATCAATTTCAGATGCGCCGTCTTTCACTGCCGTTACCGCTTCTGTCAGTTTCGCATCTACGCTGTTATGCCCCAGTGGAAAACCAATGACCGTACAGATGTTTAATCCCGGAAAATTTTCCCCCGCCCGTTTGACATAGCACGCCGGAATGCAAACGGACGCCATATGGTAATGCAGCGCTTCTTTGCACAATGTCTCAATTTCCTCCCAAGCCGTATCCGCTTTTAATGCCGTATGGTCGATATGGGAAAATGCTTCTTTTTCAGATAAAACCATGGAATCTGACATACAAACCGCCTCCTATTCATTTTAAAAAAACTATATCATATTTTATAAACGAAGTGTTAATTTTTTTAAATTTCTTTAAAATCCTTTTCAATTTCCTTGTTTCTGTCTGGGATTATATGGTATGATGTCAGAATAGATAGAAGGGAGGTCTAATATGTATTCAAATTCATACAGCGAAATCACGCCTGAAATATTAAAACTTTCCAAACTTTGTGAAGAAACAGCTACGATTCGTCCAGAATTATATTCAGAATATGACGTAAAAAGAGGTCTTCGTGATGTAAACGGAAAAGGCGTACTTGTCGGTCTGACCCAAATATCCGACGTCTGCGCCACGAAAATTGAAAACGGGAATCCCGTTCCCACCGACGGCAATCTTTATTATCGGGGATATAATGTCAAAGATATTGTAATGGGGCTTGAAGACAAAAGCCATTTTGGCTTTGAAGAAAGCACATACCTGCTTTTATTTGGGAAACTTCCCACAAAGCAGCAGCTAGATGAGTTTACAGCGTTACTCAGTGAGTACCGCACATTGCCGACTAGTTTTGTCAGGGATATTATTATGAAAGCCCCCAGCAAAGATATGATGAATACACTGGCCAGAAGCGTTTTAACTTTGTATTCGTATGATGATACGGCAGACGACATTTCACTGCCAAATGTCCTACGGCAGTGTTTACAGCTTATCAGCCTGTTTCCATTGCTGTCAGTTTATGGATATCAGGCATTTAAACATTACCATGACGGCATGAGCCTGTTTATCCACCAGCCGAAAGCGGAATACTCTACGGCTGAAAATATCTTACATATTTTAAGGCCGGATTCCAAATTTTCCGCCTTAGAAGCGAAACTGCTTGACATTGCGCTGATTCTCCATATGGAACACGGCGGCGGAAACAACTCTACATTCACGACGCATTTAGTGTCTTCTTCCGCGACAGACACTTATTCGGTCATCGCAGCATCTTTAGGTTCTTTGAAAGGGCCAAAACACGGAGGGGCGAATATCAAGGTCGTGCAGATGTTTGAGGACATGAAAGCAAAATTACATGACTGGACAGACGAAGAAGAAGTTGGAAATTATCTGCGCGCGCTTTTAAACAAAAAGGCGTTTGACAATGCAGGTCTGATTTATGGCATGGGACATGCCGTTTATTCCCTGTCCGATCCACGCGCCGTTATCTTCCACTCTTTTGTGGAGCGGCTTTCGAAAGAAAAAGGAATGGACAAAGAATTTGCGCTCTATACGATGGTGGAACAATTAGCGCCAAAAATCATAGCGGAGGAACGCAAAATTTATAAAGGCGTCAGCCCGAATGTCGATTTTTACAGCGGATTTGCATATTCTATGCTAAATCTTCCATTGGAGCTTTATACGCCGATTTTTGCGATTGCAAGAATTTCAGGCTGGAGCGCGCATAGGATTGAAGAATTGTCTTACAGCGGGAAAATTATGCGTCCCGCATATAAATTTGTAGACGAACACAAGGAATATCTTCCTATGTCGGACAGATAAACGGATTAACGAAAAGGACTGTCGCATAGAGCAACAGTCCTTTTTTATGCCGTTTTAAAAACAGCCCCTTCTTTCTTTTCGAATTTGCGCTATAAGAAACGAACAATTCAATAAAAAAACCGCTCTTAGCGCATAATATGCGGTTCCATTGTTGCAGCGCAAATCATTGACAAAACTGGCTATGCCCAGCGCAATGGCAATCCCAGCAAAAATCAGCAGCTTAGGCGATACGTTTTGAACGAAAGCCTCTTTGTGTTTACATCTCTTTATTTCTTCCTGACTGGCAATCAAGTTGCTGATTTCCCCGGAACGTTTCATCTGTATTGCCGCTATGCCAAAATAAATGCCAACAGCCGCCATAATTACATCAAAAATAAGTATATAGTTCATAGTTTTTCCCTTTTCTTTTTCATGCCGATACATTTGCATTTCTATCTCGCTTTTTCATTTTAACACGTTCTGCCCCAAAATACAATTCTGCCTTTTCTATCTATCGCAAGCATCATGTTCAATAAATCCTTTATATTTATCTATTTCCAAAACAGTTTTCCTTTTAATTGCAATCTTATTAAATTAAATGTATATTTATAAATTTACATTCAACAATTAAAAGTCGATCATATCATACATTAAAGAATTTTTATCTAAAATTTTAAATCTTCTCACTTAATCATCAGATTAATATAAATCCAAACTCAGAAAAAACTAAATATTATTCACGCTTTTCCATATATAATTTTTTTCACATTATAACGAAAAACTGTTCAAAAAGCAAAAATAAAAAGTTTCTTAAAAATTTCTTTTCGAAATGTGATAATAATGTTGAAACTTTACAAGATATAGTATAAAATATCTATATTATATACGAAAAAAGGAGCGGTTACTATGAAACTAGAAGATGTAAAAATTTTAATAGGTGATGATTCCATTCTGGCAAGAAAACAGTTAAAAGACGTCGTTTCAAATTTTGGCATCAGCAATATTTTAGAGGCTTCGAACGGACAAGAAGCGATTGATATGTACAAAGAACATACGCCGGATATGGTTTTTCTGGATATCGTCATGCCAGTGAAAGACGGACATTCCGCAATCGCCGAAATAATGGAAGTCAATCCACAAGCCGATATTGTAATCGTATCTTCTGTTGGCACACAGGCTCAATTAAGACAGGCTATCCAGCTTGGAGCCAAAGATTTTATACAAAAACCGCTTAACGTCCGGCAGATAGAATCGATTTTGAAAACAAGATTTGAAGGGAGAGCATAAATGTACGCACAATTTTTTGGAAATTATCTGTTGAGCAAACGGGCTGTTTCCCCTGAGCAGCTCATTAAAGCCATTGAAGAACAGCATACCAAACACACCAAAATCGGTACGCTGGCTGTACATATGAACTTTATGGATGCAACACAGGTAAACTGTATTCTGATTCGTCAGACCCATGAAAATAAGCGTTTCGGCGAACTTGCCATAGAAGCGGGATTTCTGACAAAAGAGCAAGTGGATACATTACTCCACCAGCAGGTGCCGATTTATTTACAAATTGGGCAGGGACTTGTGGAAAACGGGGCATTAACCGATAAAGAACTGGATACCCTGATTGCTTCTTATCAAGAAGAAAATGAGCTTTCTCAATTAGAAACAGCAAGCGAACAACAAGAAAACTTACAGTCGCTTATCCAAAATTTATTGTTAATTTCCGTTACAAATATCCCGAATTTTCTGTTGCAGTACCTCACATTGCTGTTTAACGATTTAATTCGCTTTATTGGAGAAGATTTTACGCCTTTAAATCCCATGTTATGTTCGGAATACGTTGCAGAGCACTGTTCTGCCCAAATTATCAACGGAGAATATTCCATGACTTCATATCTGGATTTAGAGGAAGAAACTGCGATTACATTTGCTTCCAGATATGTGCGCGAAAATTTCCATGAATATGACGAGTATGTACAAGCTTCGATTGAAGACTTTTTAAATCTGCACAATGGACTGTTTAATGTAAATATTTCCAACGAAAAATCAATCGAATTAGAATTAGAGCCGCCTGTCAGCCTTGAAAACACTTATATCAGCAGCGCAACTAAAATGATTCTTATGCCGATTATTTATCCTTTCGGCACATTAAATTTCTTTTTCAAAATTTAAAAAAAAGCCGCATTTGTATTTTTCCAAATGCGGCTTTTCTTATATCACTCTCTAAACAGCTTATCTTTCCAATGCCTTCTAAACTGCTATTCTTTCCAATGCTTTCTATATTGCTGATCTTTCCATTATTTTCTAAACAGCTAAAAACTGCCGGACTACAGTTTCCATTTCGTCAGGCTCACAGACAGTATCATGCAAAATCTCTGCCGTCCGTATTTCTTCCACAGCGCGCGGCACAGGCGTTCCCGAAATCTTCGACAATTCATCTGCTAACTCAAAATCCGTCATGGAAGCATACGCTTCCCCGTCAATCGCATCCATCACGCTTCTGGTAAACTTAAACGGGCTGGCAGTAGAAACAATCACTGTTTTTGCCATGTCCTTACTATCTTCTTTATATTTTCCATATACCTCCGCCGCCACTGCTGTATGCGTATCCATCACATATCCCGTTTTTTGAAAAAGTCTTTGGATACATGCGGCTGTTTCAGATTCCGTTGCAAAATTCCCATAAAAATCCGACAACCCAGATTTCATTTCTTCCGTAATCCTATACTTGCCATTAGATGCAAGCTCATTCATAAACGCCTCATTCCGCTTTGCGCTATTCCCTGTCAGGCGGTAAATCAAACGCTCTAAATTACTGGAAATCAAAATATCCATAGACGGGGAAGAAGTCAGAATAAATTCCCTATTTTTATCATAAACGCCCGTAGCAAAAAAATCATACAAAACTTTATTCTCATTTGAAGCGCAGACTAATTTTGCAATCGGAAGCCCCATCTGTTTTGCATAAAAAGCAGCAAGGATATTCCCAAAATTCCCAGTTGGCACAGCAAAATTAATCTTCTCTCCCTTTGCAATATCCCCATTTGCATAAAGCCTTGCATACGCATAAACATAATAAACAATCTGAGGAACCAGACGGCCAATATTAATAGAATTAGCAGAAGAAAACTGATACCCGCCCTTCTCCATTGTCTCAGCCAATTTCAAATCCGAAAACATCTTCTTCACGCCCGTCTGCGCCTGATCAAAATTACCATTAATCCCAACCACAAACGTATTTTTCCCTTTTTGCGTCACCATCTGCCTTTCCTGAATCGGGCTTACCCCATGTTTCGGATAAAAAACAATAATCTTTGTCCCCTCCACATCTGCAAACCCAGATAATGCTGCCTTTCCGGTATCGCCAGAAGTCGCCGTCAAAATTACAATTTCATTTTTCACCTGATTCTTTCTAGCCGCCGTAATCAACAAATGCGGTAAAATCGAAAGCGCCATATCCTTAAATGCAATCGTAGCGCCATGAAACAACTCCAAAAAATAAACATCACCCTTCTTCACAACAGGCGCAATCTCTTTTGTGTCAAATTTACCGTCATAAGCTTCTGAAATACAAGACCGCAATTCTTCTTCCGTAAAATCAGTTAAAAATTTACGCATCACAAAAAACGCAGTATCCTGATAATCCATCTTCGCCAACTCATCAAAATCAATATCCAAAGACGGGATATGCGTCGGAACAAACAACCCGCCCCCATCTGCCAGACCCTTTAAAACCGCCTGAGAAGCAGTTACTTTTTCTTCTGAATTTCTGGTGCTTTCATATATTAATTCCATATGTTCTCCTCTTTCCCCAAATATGTAGAATAATTAAAAATGATATAAACTAAAACAGCCATATACTATACTACATAACATGAATATAAATAATATAAACTATAATAGCCACATACTATACTATACAAAAATTGAAATAACCTGTCAAATAAAATTCAAAGTAAAAACATCTGCTAACAGAAATACAAACAATTTCCTAAATTTAATTTCATTCATTGATTTTTCCCTCATATTGAGAACCGATTTCTTTTGCTATATATTGCAAAACATCGATCACAACCGAATTTCCAAATTGTTTGTATGCCTGATTATCGTTTGAGCTTATCTTATATGAATCGGGATATCCCATTATTCTCGCGCATTCTCTTGGTAACAATCTTCTATATCGGCCATTGACTAAGTACCCGCCTGTCTTTGCAAATACTCCTCCTCCATATGCTGATAAAGTAACCGCAATCCCTTTCGCGCTATAAATTCTTTCTCCTTGTCCGCCTTTATTTACTATGCCAAGTCGTATAGATTTGGCGCTATACTCGTTATCTTCTTTTCCATTCATATAAATATCAGGACGTTCAACATAATACTTTTCGGGAATCTCTTTTTCTGAAAGCAAAAAGTCCTCTACGTGTTTTTTTAGTTCAAAAGCCTTTGGAAACTTAAACTTCTCAATGCCAATATCATTCCTAAAACAAACCATATATACTCTTTCTCTCTTTTGAGGAACCCCAAAATCAACTGCATTTAGAACTTTATAGCTAAAAGAATATCCCAATTCCTTCATAGTATTTTCTACTACTTCCAACGTTTGCCCAGCATCGTGAGAAGCAAAATTCTTTACATTTTCCATAAATACAATTTTAGGTTTTTTACATTTTACAATTCGGGCAACATCAAAGAATAAAGTCCCTCTACTATCCTCAAATCCTCGTTGTTTACCACTGATAGAAAATGCCTGACAAGGAAAACCTGCGCATAGAATATCGTGGTCTGGAATTGTATTTTCATCTACCAAGGTAATATCGCCCTCCGGTACATCTCCAAAATTATTATAATACACTTCCTGCGCATATTTATCCCATTCATTTGAATAAACACAGTGCGCTCCTAATGATTCAAGGGAAATTCTAAAACCACCTAATCCGGCAAATAAATCAATAAAAGACATACCCTCAAGAGATTTATTTTCAACTATTATCATAACAACCTCCATATAATCAATATAGCGTTCTGCGCGCAAATTTTCAAGCGCTTTTGTATAACCACTCCGACTGTACTCTCAACTTAATAACATCTTGAATACTTCCCGAAAAAGAAAAACCGCCATCTGTTGACAGCATTTCTCTTTTTACTGGTATGCTATTAGGAATAGACAATATCAACCAATATAATCTCGTCTACAAATACTTGAATGTTATTCATCAATCCTATCCATCTCAACACATCCTCTACTTTTAGCTTTTCCATTACTTGAATATAAACTATAAAAGCAGACACGAACATACACCACCTGTTACAATATACTAGACACAAAAAAGGAAGATTTTATGGCTACAAATAACTCTAGCAAATATGATGAAGATTGTAAAAAATCCCTAGTCTCCCTTCACCAAAACGGAAAAAACCTGCCCCAGCTCTGCAAAGAATACGGAGTCTCCCAATCCGCTCTCGGCAAATGGTTCAGGCAAAACTCTACTGTTGAAATGTACGATGGCGTTGTGATAAAGTAAAGTTGTAACAACAACGGCTAATAAGATATAATCAATTTACAAAGAAAAGAGGCTCTTATTATGTTGCAAAATTACACCCCTGAATTTAAAAAGAAGATTGTCCGCCTCCATCTGGAGAAAAGAAGAACGATCAATAGCATCACCACGGAATATGGCATCTCCAAAGAAAGAGTCCGTCGATGATGCAGTGAATTTCAGAAAGAATGCCAAGCCCAAAGCCTTCAAATTCCTTCGTCCGCTAATGAAGCGGAAATTATTAAGACAGCCTTCTCCTTCACAAAGAACCGAATGAAAAGAAAATCCTTTTCTTAAAAAAGCTGGGGCATTCTTCGCAAAGGAAATCGATTAGAGACTTATCGGTTTATAAAACAACATGACTGGGAATTGGGCATCCAATAAATGCTGAGGCGGCTTGGCATCTGCCCGAATGCGGAAATGAGGCTGTATTCCCTCGTCCACCCAAAGAAACCGTGTTACCGGCGCGGAAAACCGCATAAAGCCTTTGAAAACAAACTGCAGCAAAAATTTCATGCAGACCATGCGAACCACAAGCGGTGTACGGATTTCACGTATCTGTTTTTGAAAAACGGGGAAGCGCTCTACAATTGCAGCATTACTGGCCTGTTAATATTATTAGCCATACGCGTTAAAAAATGCTTGACCACAACACTCTCCAGCAAAAAGCCACTCAAAACGACCCACCAAAAAAACCCAAGCTGGACATCGGACAGGGTATGCAGGCGGGGCATTGCGATGGGATTTAGGGGTTCTTAAGTATCCCTTAATCCCAGAACACAACCCCGTCTGCATACCCTGTCCGATGTACGGCGGCACACTTATAAAGGAGGAAACCCACCTTGCTCCCCGGCGCAACCCAATCCAAGAAAAAAGACGGAACCGTCTACTACCGTTCCGGCATCACATACCAAAACAAACACATCAGCCTAGGAAGTTACCCCACCGAAACCGATGCGCATAACGCCTATTTAGAAGCATCGGAACTCCTCTCTACCCCGGCAATTTCCCTTGAACAGAAATTATTCCACCAGACAGCCCTCCCATTTGAAAAAACTGTCACGCTAATGAATTTTCGGGATAACAACATCTATATCAAAACTCCCATCTACCTTCACACAAACTACTTTTCCTATTACCTGTCCGCAAAGGAAGAATTAAAATTCGATATAGATGATTTATTTTTCTATTCCACCCACAAAATCCTAAAACGAGGCGGGCATCTGTTTGTAAATGAATACGGAATGCAGACAAGCATTTTATCCCGTTATGGTATCCGCAGTTTTGCAGTGGCGGGAAGGGATTATCTGTTTGTCAACAGTGACGCCACGGACTACCGCTATTCCAATATCCTAATAATCAACCGCTACTACGGCGTAACTTCCGCTATTCGAAAAGGAAAACCCTGTTATGAAGTCCGGCTTCATATTAAAGGGAATCATCTGATTGGCGTTTATAAAGATGAAACGGACGCCGCGATTGCCTATAATAAAGCAGCCGACTTAGCGGCTGCTCATGGTATCCAAAAAAACTTTTATGAAAATTATATCCCGGATCTGTCTGCAAAGGAATATGCTAAAATCTATTCTTGCTTGAAACTGTCCAAAAAATTCCTGCAATATCTGGATTCTCTCTAAGGTATACGCGGGAAACGCCAAAGTCTCTTTTCATCAAATGCTTATTGCGGTATCTGCTCAACGCTTCCATCTTCAGCAATCCGTTCTCCCTCGCCTATCTGTGGCGTTTGTTTTGCGGCTTCCTGCGCGGCTTTTCTTGCCGCTTCCTCTTTCGCCTTTTCCTTTTCTTCGTCGTAATAGGAATAGGAATTGGCGATTTTCGTATTTTCCGCCGTCAATTTCACGGGTTCCCGGTAATAAGCGACGACAGGCGTATCTTTTTCTACGGTTTTATACAATTTCTCCGCAATTTCCTCCGGCACATTGATACAGCCATGGGAACCTGACGTTTTATAAATGGAACCGCCAAACCTGCCGTTTCTCCAAGATGCATCGTGAATCCCGACATTATACGCAAACGGCATAAAATAAGTCACATTGGACTCATACGTCTCTCCTTTTAACACTGCCGGGCTCTGCTTATAAACAATCTTAAACACACCGTCCGGCGAACCGTTGCCGCGGCTGATATTGCCCGAAACAATATCCGTATCCACTTTAACTACGCCGTTTTCGATATACCACAAATGCTGATTGGTGTAGTCAATTTCTATATAAGTGCTTCCAATGTCGTTTTTACTGCGGCTGACGGCTGTCTGGGAGTATACAGGCTGCCTCGTCTTGACTTCACCGTTTTTCACTTCCTGTATCAACTGTTCCCGTTCCGCTTCCTTATCAATGACCCAGCCGTAATCCCCTCCGCCAATCGTTACGCTGTCGCCTTTTGCCGTTAAAAATTTCCGCTCATCGCCATATGTATTGTACTTACTGGCAAGGCTTTGGACATAGGCGGCGGCTTTTTCTTCGTTAAACGTAACGTTATAATTATCATCGACGGTAATCCATTCCGATATTACGCTTTTATCTACGACTTCCTTATCTTCGCCCATATCATATGTGATTTCCGCTCCAAAAAATGACTGGATTTGGTTCATACAGCCATTTAAAACCGGATCTTCTGACGTCACCTGAGGTTTTTCGTAGAGGTCGTCCGTAAACGTAAATTCCGATTCTCCGGCCTCTACCGCGCCTTTGATGCGCGCATACAATTTATCTTCAATCAAGCAGCTTCCCTGCTGCTCCGCTATTAACGCATAGCCTTCTTCCGTCATCTCTATTCTGGCGTCTTGCGGCTTTTGCATCTGCGCTTCCGTTAAACAGTCTAAAGACGCCACCGCCTCTTTTAACAAATCCTCATCATATGTAATGCTTCTGTCCATTTCCAGTTTTTTGTCTTTCGTAATCTGGAACGGCCAGAGAAATGAGGACTGCGCATTGATTAATTTTTCTTCTTCTCCAAGGGGCTGGTAATCATAGCCAATGTCCCTTCCTAGTATCTGGTGTTTATTTCCATTTCTATCGCGCATAACGAGCAGGTAATCTTTCACTTCCATTCGCAGCTCATCTACCGCTTCTTCGGCCGTCATTCCGCTCACGTCCACGTCTTCAATGCTGGTGCGGTAAAAAAAATGGGATTGGAAATAAAAACTGAAAAACGCATACAACGCGATAATCAGAAACAGAACAGCGCCAAATGCGAGCAGCAAAGACCTGCGCAGCACTTTGGCTCTTTTTCTCCTGCGACTCATACTTTCACTCCTTTTTCTGTATCTCTATTGCTTAGCCGCCGTTTGCTTTTCGCCAAACAGCTACTTACATTATACTCTATCTTACAGAAAAATGGACAAGAAGACGAAAAAATTAATAATATTGTAATAATAAATGATAAAAATTTTATTTTTGGTTGATATAATTTACTAAACCTTCACAATCAATAATCTTTTGCATAAATTCCGGAAACGCCTGCCCCTGATAAACTGCGCCTTTTGTCTTATTTTTTATCACGCCGGAATCAAAGTCCACCTCGACTTCATCTCCCGCTTCGATTTCCTTTGCCGCCTGCGGGCATTCTACGATTGGCAGGCCGATATTAATTGCGTTGCGGTAAAAAATCCGCGCAAAAGTCTCTGCGATCACACAGCTTATGCCGGCGGCTTTGATTGCGATTGGCGCATGTTCCCTTGACGAGCCGCATCCAAAGTTTTTCTCTGCCACTATAATATCGCCTTTCGCCACGTTTGCCACAAATTCCTTGTCAATGTCTTCCATGCAATGCTGCGCCAGTTCCTTTGGATCGGAAGAATTTAAGTATCTTGCCGGAATAATCACGTCCGTATCTACATTATCGCCATATTTGAATACTGTTCCATGTGCTGCTTTCATGCCATTATCCTCCTATCACTTCGTCCGGGCTTGAAATTTTCCCCGTCACTGCGCTTGCAGCCGCCACGGCCGGGCTGGCAAGGTAAATCTCGGAATCCGTATGTCCCATTCTGCCTACAAAATTCCGGTTTGTCGTCGAAATGCAGCGTTCATTTTCTGCAAGAATGCCCATGTAGCCGCCCAGACAAGGCCCGCAAGTCGGCGTGCTGACAATCGCTCCCGCTTCAATAAAGATTTTCAAAAGCCCCTGTTCCATTGCATCCAAATAAATTTTCTGCGTTGCCGGAATCACAATGACGCGGACGCCTTTTGCCACTTTTTTTCCTTTTAAAATCTCTGCGGCAACCTTTAGATCTCCCAACCGCCCATTCGTACAGGAACCAATGACAACCTGATCAATTTTCACGTCGCCCACGCAGTCGATCGTCTTCGTGTTTTCCGGCAAATGCGGAAAAGCGACCGTTGGCATTAACGCCGATAAATCAATCGTGTATTCTTCGTCATATTGCGCGTCCGCATCGGCTTCATAAATTTGATATGGGCGGGCAGAATGTGCGTTTAAATAGTCTTTGCAAATCTCGTCTACCGGGAAAATCCCGTTTTTGCCGCCTCCTTCGATTGCCATATTTGCAATCGTAAAACGATCGTCCATAGACAAATGCGCAATGCCGTCGCCTGTAAATTCCATAGATTTGTATAAAGCTCCGTCTACGCCGATTTTGCCGATAATATGAAGTATAATGTCTTTTCCGCTTACCCATTTTGCCGGTTTTCCCGTTAGATTGAATTTAATTGCGGAAGGGACTTTAAACCATGCCTTTCCGGTCGCCATGCCTGCCGCCATGTCCGTACTTCCAACTCCGGTCGAAAATGCGCCCAACGCGCCATATGTGCAGGTATGGGAATCGGCTCCGATAATCACGTCTCCGGCAACCGTTAAGCCCTTTTCCGGCAAAAGCGCATGTTCAATCCCCATTTCCCCTACGTCAAAATAATTTGTAATTTCATGTTTGCATGCAAATTCGCGGACGCACTTACAGTGCTGCGCAGACTTTATGTCTTTGTTTGGCGCAAAGTGGTCAAGGACAAGCGCGATTTTATCTTTATGGAATACGCCCTCTGTGTTCATTTTTTCCAGTTCATGAATCGCCACCGGAGAAGTAATGTCGTTTCCAAGCACAAGATCCAAATCCGCCTCAATTAACTGGCCTGCCTGTACCGTCTCTAAGCCTGCGCGCGCCGCAAGAATTTTCTGGGTCATTGTCATTCCCATGCAGCATACCTCCTATTGTTTCATTTTGTGTGAGTGTTTGTAACAATGGTTATTTTATCACATTGCAGGGCAGATGAGAAATACTTATTCTCTATATTTACTATAACCAAAAGTTATGGTATGATATGTCTATTATAATTTCAGGAAAGAAGGGGACGCGATGCAGCAATCTCTGACGGCGTACCGTATTTTTTACGCAACGGCAAACGCCGGAAACATTTCAAAAGCCGCAAAAGAGCTGTTTATCAGCCAGCCTGCAATTAGCAAGGCAGTCCAAAAATTAGAAGATGCGTTAGGATGCAAGCTGTTTACACGCAGTTCACGCGGCGTTACGCTGACAGAAGAAGGGAAATTGCTCTACGCGCATGTAAAACAGGCGTTTGAAACGCTCTCGCTCGGAGAAGAAAAACTCCAGCGTTCGAAAGAGCTTGGCGCCGGACATTTGAAAATCGGGGCAAGTTCAGCGCTTTGCAAATACCTTTTATTGCCTTATTTAAAAGAGTTTATTAAAAACTTCCCAAATATGAATATTTCGATTGTATGCCAGTCAAGCAATAAAACAATACGTCTATTGGAAGAACAAAAAATTGACGTCGGGCTTGTCGGAAAGCCTAAGAGCCATAAACAAATGACATTTGAATTTTTTGAAAAAATCGAAGATATATTTGTCATTTCGCCAGAATGCCTAAAATATCCAAAGTTACAGGAAATCGGCAATAAACAGCTATTGGAAAACGCCACGCTTATGCTGTTAGATAAGCAGAATATGACAAGACAATACATTGACGATTACTTACAGCTCAACCGGATAGCCGTCCAAGAATCCATTGATGTGTCAGACATGGAGCTTTTAATTGAATTTGCTAAAATCGGGCTTGGCGCGGCTTGCGTGATTCGGGGATTTGTGTGGGAAGAATTAAAAAATGGAAGTTTAATTGAACTTCCATTAGAAACGCCAATCCCAAAACGGGAAGTGGGATTTATATATCCGATAAACGAAAGCCGGACGAAATCAGCGGAGCTGTTCGCGCGGTTTTTATGCGAAAAAAGACGCGCATAATGCCGCCTGACGTTTCATTGCCCCATGCCCGTTTCTTCTGGAAAATGATCCTCTGCAATCTTGTTCAACTGCGCTTTAATTTCTGAAAACGGCCGGTTTAAATCGAGTGTTTTTACGCTGATTTGGTTCCCGCGCATTTGATAAACGGCATCCGGCTGTATTTCTTCGTCGGTTTTTGCATAAAGCAGCATGCCCGACACTTGATGCGGCGCGTTGCCAAAACTATAATGCCGCTGTTTCACATAGGTGAAAATCTGATAGAGGTTGGCGGAATGTATTGTATGTATCCCATAGTTTTCCTGCGTCGTTTTCGCATAATATTTGGCGTCAATCATCAGTACGGCATTTCCTTTTTGCAAGTGAATGTCAGTTTTTAAAACCGGAAGCATATCGCTTTCCCCTTTGTCTAACGACCATGATAAATGCTTTTTGCCGGGGGATAGTCCGGGATAATGCCGTTTATAATATTCTAAAATAAATTTTTCATACAGACGATACATACGCTGTTCATCGAAAAAAGATGCAAGCCTATACGAACCCTGTTCCGTTGTAAGCAACATGCCCTCAAACAACAGACGGCAGACGCCAAGCAGCATTCTGTATGTCTGGTTATTTCTGTGAAAACGAACCCGCGTCCATTTTATGCCCGCGGGATCTAGGGAATCGATGCCGGAAAAATACAGCAGTTCCTTTTTCAGGCTGTCTTTATATACCGCTTTCACTTTTCCGGATGCAAGCAAATAGAGCGCAGCCGTTTTCAAAATCTGGTTATAGAGATTATTTTCTGTCAGCAAGTCAAACTGACAGGATAATGCTTTCTTCTGCGCCAGACGGTTGCGGATTGTATCCGGCATATGGATTTTCCCACGCATCACAGGCAGGTCTTCCTGACAGCTTCTGTAATCGCGATAAAGCCCCTGCTTTAACTGTACGCCGATTCCTTTTGAAAGAATTGCCGCAAACATATCATACATCTCGTCAAATTCTTCCATTGCCAAATCCTCATAGACGGATTGATTTAATATCCGATACACATAAGAAAGCATATAGTAAATATTTTTAATTAGAATATGTTTTTTTCCACTCATTGAAATACACCCTGCAAACGGTTCTCCCACTGTTTCTGCGCCGTTTCATCGTCAAACCAATATTCACGGATCAAAGGCAGGATATCAAACTCCACTACGTCCCTTAACCATTCTTCGGTGCATGTGGAAGCATTGCAAAAATAACTGTGCCCAATGCAAAAACCTTTTCCAAGCGACTTATCTTCTGCAATCTGACCGTTCAATTCTTTTATCTGCCCGATTAACTGATCGAACTGCCCGTTTTCAACTTTGCTTTGGTATGCGAGAAATCCGTCGGTATCAAATCCCGGTTCCATTTCAAAAAAACTGAAACGGCGGCGAAGGGCGTAATCCATCATTGCAAGGCTTTTGTCTGCCGTATTCATCAGCCCAATGATATACAGGTTTTTTGGGACAGCAAACAGTTCCCCGTTATAAGCAAGCTCGACCGGCTCGTTCCGGTAATCGTTTTCGATTAGCATAAGCAATTCCCCAAAAATCCTGCTTAAATTTCCACGGTTAATTTCATCTATTATAAAAAAATAATCTTGCTCAGGATAGTTAGCGGCTTTTTTGCAGAAGCGGTAAAATATGCCATATTTTAACTCAAACCCATCTTTTACAGGCTTATACCCCATCATAAAATCTTCATAGGAATAATTTTGATGGAACTGGACAAATGCAATGCGGCTGTCGTCTCTTTTGCCCATAATGGAATAGGCAAGCCGTTTAGCGGCAAACGTTTTTCCTACGCCGGGCGCGCCTTGAAGGATAAGATTCTTTTTCCTAAGAAGAACGGACGCCAGACGATTGTATTTTGCTTCCGTCATATAGACTTCTTCTAAAAAGTCTTCCTTCGTATAGTTTGAAAATGCCACAGGCAGGGCAGGCTTTGGATTTTCTTTACGGATCATATCAAGGATAATGTCATATTCCTCTTTCGTAAGCTTAAATAAAGTGCCTTGGAAATTTTTGAAAAATTCCATATGCTTTAACTTCGGGTGAGATTTTAACGCGGCAAAATCTATTGGAACGGACAATTCTTCCGTTTTTTCAAAATAAATCTGCTCTTTGTCTTGTTCCAAAACTACTTGAGCCAGCCCTGTAATTTGTTTTCTCGGCGTTGACTCATAACCTATTACAAGATCTCCTGTTCTCGCATCTAAAAAATTTTGAAAAATGCGGCGTTTGTTTCCATTGTCATTATATAATGTATACCCTACCACTTTCCCAACTAACATATCCGAAAAACTCCAGATTTGCGGTTTTGAATTTAAAAACCAATAGCGGCGGCTTTCCTGTTCCCTATCGCCTGCGTAAAGATCGATCTTGGATAAATCCGTCTGCCGTAATGCTTCTTTTAACTCCTCTCTGATTTTATAGACAAAACTTCCCTCCTCTTTGCCGTCTGCCGGTTTCCCTAAATAAAGAACCGGCCAATAACGGACGTCTCCTTTTTCCATATACAAGGGACAGCCCGTTTCTTTTGCCACGCGTTTTGCCAGAGTAACGGAAGCAACGTTATAAAAATTTATTGTTTCTCCGTATTTTTCCGAAAGCTGCTTACAAGTGGCCTGTCCGCCAAAATCCTGTATGCGTTTCATAATTTCTAAACTGTTTTTCGTGAATATTTCATCGTTTTGCAAAAGAACCGCCCAGTCGCCCGCCGTCAGGTTTGGCGTATACTCCGCCGGAAGCCAAGTCTTTGAATCCGTCCCACGTATGCCGTCAACTCGGTTTCCCCAAAAACGGCTGATATAAAAGCAGACGTCCATTGTCAGCGTATGCAGGCACGGATCACTATAGTCAGATTCCGTAAGATTTGCCGTAAGCAAATCCCTCAGTTCAGAATCCTGTTTCAGCGCTTCGCATATCTCGTCATATAACGACATAAAGTTTTGGAAGTTTTTAACATATGCGCCTTTTTTAAATTGATAGCCGCTTTCTAATAGTTTAGAAACGGTGTTTATTTCACTAAATTTATAGATATAATATTTATCCGGATAGCGAAGCCACAAGTAAGTGGAAATCGCATTTTCATACTGATAATGCTTTTGGACGCCATTGCCAAAACGTTCCAATAATCCATCTGATTTTTGTTTAAAGTTTGCAATGCGGGCATAGAGATCCTGCGTTTCGTCAAACAGCGTTATGTACATGGAGCGCACTTCTTCCGGCGCCTCTTTTGCAAACCGGATTATCATTTCTGCCGGAAAATTATGGGCAGACACTAAAAGATTCTCCGTCTGTGATAAAGAATCTGTAAGCATTTGCAAAAAATCCTTTGCTTTGATATTCCAATGCGTTTGAAAGCAGTGAACCGCTTTCCATTTGTACTTTTCTTCCTGCCACCGTTTTTGCGTAAAGTCTTTTTTGTATGCATCCACCGCTTCTTTTAACCGGGATTGATTCAGCATAAATTCACCTCTTTCTTTTTCACTTGTGGAAAGTTCCTGTTGTCCCCTTCCGCCTTCCTTCTCTTGGTTTTCCCTATTGGATTGTATCATACCCTTTGCAGACGTCCACCCATTCTTTGTATCCGGAATATTCCTCTAATTCCGAAACTGTAAGTTCGATCGCGCTGTTTGAACTGCCACAAGCCGGATACACGGTATCAAAACGTTTTAAGGATACATCAAGATAGACCTCTGTCCCCTCCTTTATGGCAAATGGGCAGACTCCGCCTACCGCATGTCCGACTAACGTTTCCACTTCACTTGGTGAAAGCATTTTTGCCTTCGCCCCGAACTGCGCTTTATATTTCGGATTGTCGATTTTTGTATCCCCTGCCGCCACCACTAATACTGCATGTCCGTCCACGAGAAAGGACAGCGTCTTTGCAATCCTCTGCGGCTCACAATGCAACGCGGCGGCCGCTAACTCTACTGTCGCGCTGGATACGTCAAATTCCTGTATCCGCCCTTCCATTCCATAAGTTTGAAAAAATGATTTTACCCGTTCTATAGACATTTCCATTTCCTCCTGTGTTTCTTCTATTCCGGATTCCTCGTCTTTCTGCTGTTTTCAATATTTCATTTCCTATTCAGACGGCAAATGCTTTTTCCAATCTCTGCTGGTTTTATTATGTCATTTCCTATTCAAAAAAAATGCTTTTATGTTCAAAATTAGCAAGAATTTTTGCAAACTTTCTAATATAAAATGACCCAGTTCCGTTTACGCCATTTTGCCAGACAGTATATCTTTTCTCACATATTCTTTTAAATTCCCATTCTTTCCATGATCCAATCCTGCAACGATCTCTTTGTTATTTTAGTATAGCATGGCTGCGCTTTTACCACAACAAAAAAATAAAACACCGTTATTCCAATCATAGAATAACGGTGTTTCATTTTTTAGTGTTTACCCTTATTAGTTATTCAAAAGAATTACATCATTCCGCCCATTCCCGGAGCGCCTGCCGGCATTGCTGGAGTTTCTTCTTTAATGTTTGCAACAGCAGATTCCGTTGTGAGTAAGGTAGAAGCGACTGAGGTTGCATTCTGCAATGCGCTTCTTGTCACTTTAACCGGATCTAAGATTCCGCTTTCTACCATATCTGTATACTGCTCTGTCACTGCATCAAATCCTATGCCGGCTTCCGCCTCTTTTACCTTATTGATAATCACGGCGCCTTCTAATCCTGCATTCGCGGCAATATAATAAAGCGGGGATTCTAATGCTTTTAAAATTACTTTTGCGCCAGTCTTTTCATCGCCGTCTAACGTTTCTGAAAATTCCGCTACTTTCTTTGCCGCATGGATATAAGCGGAGCCGCCGCCTGCAATAATTCCTTCTTCTACTGCTGCGCGGGTTGCGTTTAATGCGTCTTCCATACGCAGTTTCGCTTCTTTCATTTCCGTTTCCGTTGCTGCGCCAACACGGATTACCGCTACGCCGCCTGCCAGTTTTGCAAGGCGTTCCTGTAATTTTTCTTTGTCAAACTCAGAAGTCGTTTCTTCAATCTGCGCGCGGATCTGGCTAATTCTTGCCTGAATTGCTTCCTTATCGCCTTCTCCGTCTACGATGACCGTATTCTCTTTCTGCACTTTTACGGATTTCGCGCGGCCAAGCTGTTCCATTGTCGTATCCTTTAATTCTAAGCCAAGTTCGTCAGAGATCACCTGTCCGCCTGTCAAAATTGCAATATCTTCTAACATCGCTTTTCTTCTGTCGCCATATCCCGGAGCTTTTACAGCCACCACGTTAAATGTGCCGCGCAGTTTGTTGACAATAAGCGTCGTTAATGCTTCGCCTTCAACATCTTCCGCAATCACTAAAAGCCTTGCGCCGCTCTGCACTACCTGCTCTAACAATGGAAGGATTTCCTGAATATTTGCAATTTTCTTATCTGTAATCAAGATATACGGATCGTCTAAGGCCGCTTCCATTTTGTCCATATCCGTACACATATAAGCGGAAATATAGCCGCGGTCAAACTGCATTCCTTCTACTAAGTCTAATTCCGTCTGCATTGTTTTCGATTCTTCAATCGTAATTACGCCGTCGTTTGTCACTTTTTCCATTGCATCTGAAACAAGTTTTCCGACTTCTTCATCGCCTGCGGAAATCGCTGCGACTTTTGCAATCTGGTCTTTGCCTTTTACTTTCTGGCTCATGGATTTTAACGCTTCCACTGCAACGTCCGTCGCCTTCTTCATTCCTCTGCGCAGGATAATCGGATTTGCGCCCGCTTCTAAGTTTTTCATGCCTTCATGCACCATCGCCTGCGTCAAAACAGTTGCTGTCGTCGTTCCGTCTCCGGCTACGTCATTCGTCTTTGTCGCAACTTCTTTGACAAGCTGCGCGCCCATGTTCTCAAATGCATCTTCCAGCTCAATTTCTTTTGCAATCGTAACGCCATCGTTTGTAATCAGCGGCGCGCCGAAAGATTTGTCAAGCACAACGTTCCTTCCTTTCGGCCCTAACGTTACGCTGACTGTATCTGCTAATTTATCCACGCCGGCGCCTAATGCTGTTCTTGCTTCTGAACCATATTTAATTTCCTTTGCCATTTCTTTTCCCTCACTTTTTCTATTTTTATTCTACAACTGCTAAAATATCATTCTGTTTTACGATAATGTATTCTTCGTCTTCTAATTTCACTTCTGTTCCTGCATATTTAGAATAAATTACTTTCTGTCCGACAGAAACCTGCATGGTAACTTCTTTGCCGTCTACGATTCCGCCCGGGCCTACTGCGATAACTTCCGCTTCCTGCGGCTTCTCCTGTGATTTGCTTGCAAGAATAATTCCCGATTTGGTCGTTTCTTCCGCTTCTAACTGTTTCAACACAACTCTGTCTGCTAAAGGTACTAACTTCATTTGAAATGCCTCCTTATTCGTTCTGCTTTGATTGTTTTGTTTGTTATTAGCACTCTAATCTTATGAGCGCTAACCGATAATCCTATAATAGTTTTTGGTTCTTGTTTCTGCAACTGGACTTAATTCAACACTACTGATATTATGCCCATTTTTTCTCTTATATGCTCTCATTTTCTCGCTTTTTCATATTTTTACCGTTTTTTTGCAATTTAATATTTTTTTTAGAAAATTTATTTTCTCTTTTTGATTACTGAATCTTTAATGGTTTTCTGGCTTTCTTCAAGCAAAAGCTTTAACGCGCGTTTAATGATTTCCTGATTTTCACGTTCCATTGCGCTGCTGAGTTTAAACAGCTCTACGAACTTTTTCCACTTCATATGCGCTAAATCATCAATCGTGCGGATGCCGCCTTCCTCTAAAATTGTAAACAGCGCATCGACAAAATCTTCCCGCTGTTTAGCGTCCATTTTGTCCACCCATGCTTTTAAAGTTTTGTCAAGGAGTTCACTGCGCTTTGTAATAGACTCACTGCGGATCAAAGAAGCGCCCAAAACTTCCCATGTCATCACGTCATGCTGCATAGGGCCGTTTGCCTCGCTTTTAATGACTTCATAGTCTTCTTCCCGCTCAAGCAAAAGCCCTACAATAGAGGATTCCGGTATAAAAGTATGAATTTTTGAAAGCATTGAGCGGTACTCATCTTTATCCATCATTGCGCCCATAAAACCCGGCCCATCGTTGCTGTAGACGGCTAATATCCTGTTTTGAATGGATTCTTTGCAATAGATGCAGGCATAAACCGCCAAATTGCCGCCTTTTGAATGCCCGCCAATGCGGATTTTTTTCTGTCTGGGAGAAATCGTCTGATTAAGATATTCGACGGCTTTTAACTGCCCTGGAGTTTCGGTCAGAAAACTCATGTTGAAATTTTCCCTCCAGCCTATCATCGTGCTGTCGGTTCCGCTGTATGCGACAAAAACACTGCCGTCGTCAAGCTTTATCGTCATTGCGCAGAACTGTGACTGTTCCTTTGGATCAACCTCATCTACATAACTGCCAAGACGCGCCTCGCTAAAACGTCTGGTTTTCGCCATTTCACGCATGAGAAATGCAGATACTTTCGTACTCGAGACTTTTGCCTGTATTTCTTCGTCTGTATGGCGTTCAAAAAAAAGTCTGGACGCTTCTTTTAACGAAATAGTTTCTTTTGATTGGACAGACGGCGCAATGTCACGGAAATCGACATAGACCAATTCTGAAAAAATCAAATTATCCACTTCATTAAACCCCGCTTCCGCAAACAGCAAATCGCCACGCCAAAGCAGATAATCATTGATATTTGACATCGTTCACCACTTCCTTTAAATCAGGGAAAAATGCTTTAACCCTTCCATAATTCCGTCATCCCAAATATCTTTTGTAATAAAATCCGCCGCTTCTTTGGCTGCTTTGGCGCCGTTGCCCATCGCAATTCCATACTTGACGTAAGATAGCATTTCAAGATCGTTTGGGCCGTCTCCAAACGCATAGGTGTTTTCATGGGGAATGTTTAAATGTTCGCAAATACGCTTAATCCCGCTGGCTTTAGAGAAGCCTTTCGGCACAAGCTCAAACACGTTTGGGGTATGGACAATCATATCGTAATGAACCGTTAATTCCGATTTCATTTTTTCAAAATCGCCTTGTTTAAAATATCCCGTCACTTTATTGGCAATATGCCGCCCCGGCTCCGCGGCTAACGGCAAAAACCCCTCTCCAAGGGATTTTTTTAAATTGCAGATATAGACATTGTCGCTGAAATCTTCCATATCCGCATAAAGGCAGTTTTTGCCCTCCACCACGATCGGAACATGGTAAACGTCTGCGATATGAAATATTTCTTCTAATTCTTCAGCCGTCAGCAGACGTTCATAGATTAATTCTCCCTGATACTCAATATGCGCGCCGCAGCTTGCTAAAATTCCGTCAAAGCCAATGCCAGAAAGAAGCTCTTTTGCCTGAATCGCTGCGCGGCTCCTGCCACTGCATATAAAGGCGTAAATTCCGTTTTTCCTTAGCTGACGGACAGCGGAAACAGCGCTGTTTGGCATTTGCATCTGATTGTCCCAGAGTGTGCCGTCAATGTCAAAAAATACTGCTTTTTTCATAGTTTACTCCTATCTTTAAAAAAGACGCGAATATCCCACAAAAACCAATGGCAAGATTATAAACATGTTTGAAACACTGGTTTTGTGAAACTGTCCGCGTCCATGGCGTGTCTTGAAACATATCCCGCCGCGCTTATTCATCACGGCTGTCATAAATATGATTGCTGGCAATATAGCCAATGCACCAGATAAATCCTGCAACTGTCATAGATGATATACATTTAATGATTGTCACGATAAACTGGGACAGCGAAAGCGTCCCTAAGGTATATGCCGCAATCACAGAACGGAGCGGCTTTAAGAGCATAAGCCAGCCGCCAACATAAATGGAAACGGCGAATCCAATCAAATAAACGGCAGATGCCGCCAGTATCCTAAAATTCCGATTCATTTGTATAACTCCTCTTTTTGTGTATTGTTCCGTTATTATAATATGAAAAGGAAGATGTTTCAAGATGTTTTTTACGCCAAGCGTATATACTTTTTTCATTGTCTTTACAAAAATTTGTACGGGTTTAATACGTCACTCCTCGCGGGTGAATTTCCGCATCCGAAAATGGTTTATCATGCAAGCGGTGATAAAGGGGCTTAGGAAATAGCATACGCCTTTTATTTTCTCCTTTTTAGGGATTGGCGCCCGCAGGGAAGTCAGGGCATGTCTGCGGCAGACTTTTTTTATCTGCCTGTATAAGCCAAGATGTCCCCTTACAGCGTGGCATCCAATTATCATGTTCAGACAGTCGCAGTGGGTATGCCAGTTTGCATACCTACAGGCAAACCGCATCCGATCTGTTTTCTCGACCAAATCCGAGTAGATCTGCTTTTGCGCTTGGATGCTGCTTTTTATAATCCCTAAGCTAAACTTTGTCATCCCGCTATCGGCGTTATCCACTCGATAATAATACACTTCCCTTGATCCGACCGCGACCCGCTCCGCCCTCTGAAAACAGTCCATTGAAAAACAGAACCCCTCCCCGCCAAACAGCCGCTCATGGAAGCTTAGGCTTCCCATTTCAATTAGGCTCCGGCTTATCATTTTGTTCCACGGGGCAATGACAACGTTGTAGAACAGCATCTGCTCAGCCGCCTTGGCGCCACTCCAGACCTCGGCTCCGCTTAAATCCCTTCGCTCCAGTCCACGGCGGCATTCCCCTGTGAACTTCCCAGCCGTCCTCGTCATTGCAATTTCCGCTCCATTCTCCAGCGCCATGTGATAAAAATATTCCACGTAATCCTGTGCAATGCAGTCGTCCTGATCCACGATGCAGACATATTCCCCCTTCGCGGCGCAAAGCCCCCGGTTTCTCGCCGCGCTGACCCCTTTGTTCTCCTGATGGATCGGGACGACCCTTTCGTCCCGTTTTGCATAAGCATCCACGATCTGCGGCGATGCATCCGTGGAGCCGTCGTCCACAACGATGACTTCAAGGTTCCCATAGCTTTGATCCAAAACGGAGTCCAGACACTCCCCTAAATATCGCTGCCCATTGTAAACCCCCACGATCACGCTGATTAGCGCTTTCCCATTTCCCATTTCGTCTCCTCCACAATTTCCCTCAAAAACGCATCCGTCCGCTCCCTCTCCGCCCGCAGGATTTCCCCGACCCGCAGGAAGTCCACGGGGCGGTCAAGCGCGCCAAAGTCCCCACCATGCCGCGCGCGCCTGCCCTCCGACTCCACGAGCCTTAAAAACTCAGAAATCCTCCCAGAGTACGCATCCGGATAAATGCAGACTGGCTCCGTCCCAAGGTTCATGGAAAACGCCGTCGCGTGGAACGAGTCCGTCAGGACGAGCCTTGCATGGTCGATCAGCGTCACAAACTCAAAGACCTCCGGCATGACAATGCTTTTCCCATTCTTTAGGATCTGATCAAGGCGGGTGCAGAGGCGGTATAGCGGCAGTCCCGTCCGCTTGGACAGCCCCTTGGCGTAGGCATCAAACGCGCGGCTGCGCTTTAAGTTATAGATTAAAATATAATCCCCCTTTATCTTAGGCTCCGGCGCAAGAGCCCGCCAAAAGGACGGCTCCATCGCCAAAGTCGGGTCAAGGATACGGACGGCGCCTTCATAGCCATACCGCTCCCTTAACACCCCCACGCCGCTCTCCTCGCGGACGGATATTTTCCGGAAACGGTCTATATACGGCTTGGATGCCGCAACCTCCGCTTCGGAAAAGGACTCCTTCCCAAAACTCGCCGCGTACGCATACCTCGGCTTCCCCTCCGGCGCGAAGCTTAGGTAAAACGGGGCGATCACGCCCCTGTTCCAGCCGGTGTTCCAGACTTGGTCGCTCCCGACAAAGTACGCGTCCGCGCAGTCGCGAAAGCCCGCAAAGTCCTTCTCGCTTAAATACGTCTCCGCCGGTAGGTTCAAATGCTCCCTCTGGAACCCGCCAAACAGGCGCCTCCAATACGCAAGCGTCGGCAGAACCGCAAGCGCCTTAAAAGGATTCCCCTTCGCAAACGTCCCTAAAAGCCCCCTCCCGTAGCTGTCCGGCCTCCGGTAGTCAATAAATGTGACCTCATCAAAATACTCCTTTAGCTTCTCCTGCGTCGCATACGCCTGCAGCTGCGTCCCGTAATTGGACACGCTGTGCAGCGTGATGACTGCAGCCTTCATTCCAATTCCCCCTTTCCAGTTTCCCCATGCCCGGCAAACAGCCCCCTATGCCTCCATACAAAATAAAGCCGCATCGCGAAAAACAAAGCCTCCGTCGCCGAACGGGCGGCCGCGACGTTCCCAAGCGTGAACCCGCCCGCCAAATCCAAGGCGCACAGAATCGCCGCTTGAAACAGTATCGCCGCCACAGTCGACGCGGTCGCCTCCTTCGCCTTGCCGATGGCTCCAAGCGCGGGCCAGCCAAACAGCACGCCCGGAAAGCCGAAAAACAGGACAGGCGTTAAACGGCGGAAAACAGGCGCCGCGGCCAGATACTCCTCCCCGCCCAGAATGTACATCCCAACATCCGCAAATAAATAGGCGGCGGCGCATCCAATAGCGACAAGCGGCAGAAACAGACGCAGCGTCCTTAAGATCAGCCCAAAATCCCTGCTCTTGACCATCTCTGGGTAGATCCCGTCTGAAATCGGGATATAACAGGACTGTATCGCGGTCGCCGCCTGCATACAGACGCTCCAGAGCGCCACCTCCCCAGCTCCCAGACGCGCGCCTATGATTAAGATGCTAAGCGCGTTAAAGGAATTTGTTGCAACATTGGACAGAAAATAGACGAAAGACTCCCGTATGGAACGCCACGCCTTCCCCAGACCAGAAACGCGCAGCGTCAGACCAAGCTTTCTAACCTCATAAAACACCAGCAGGACGGCGGCCAAGGAGCCTAAAATGTCAAGGATTGGAATCCAAAACAAATCGCCGTCATTTTTCACCATGACAAACGTCAGGGCAGTCGATATGCCCTTCATTAAAATAAAACGGACTGTTATCACATGCATCCGCTCCAAGCCCCTAAACAGGAAATCCATTAAAAAGATGGACGCAAACACGGGGACGTAGGACAGCGCCGCGTAAAGCGGGCTCCCCCGCAGGATCGGGAGCGAAGCGGACGCAAACATTAAAATCCCAAATCCAAAAACGCCAAGGAGCGCCTTCCCCAGAAGCGCGTCCCCAATGACGCGTTCCAGCCTCCCCTTGTCCCCCTTCGCCATGACGACGTCCTTCGTCGCGGACAGGGAAAACCCAAAGTCCACGAGGATCTGCATGTAGCCCATCACCGCCTTCACATAGGCGGCCATCCCATACGCTTCCGCCGTAAGCGCCCTCGTCAGGTATGGGAGCGTCACAAGCGGGAACGCCATCTTCGCAAGGTTCATCAAAAAAAGCATGGAGGAGTTCTTCACCACGTTCGCATGTTTTATTTTCTTCATGCAGTCTCCTTTCCCCTCACCAGCCCAGCCTGCAAATGCAAAACAGCGCCAGCTTCCTTTTCCCGTCCAGCGCCTTTTCCCGCATCAGCAGCCTATAGTCCCTCTTTAGCTCTTTTTTCCAGCGCCGCACCGTGCCCGCCGGCATGTCGTCCGAAACCCCGTAGAGCCTCGCTTTTATGTACAGGCTGAAAACCGCCCGCTTACGGTTAAAGACCGCCGCCTCATAATATCCGCCGCCCTTTTCCCGCTCCACGATCCTGTCCCAGATCCGGAACTGGGAGCTATCCTTTGGGGAAGCCTTGCTGTGCGTGATCGTCCCCCGGACTGTAAAATAGAAGTATTTCTGTAAATTAGAAAAAATGATTTTTCCCGCTTTCTTATAGACCTCATAGGTAAAGTAAACGTCCTCGTTGATTTCCCCTTCCAGAAAGGAAACTCCTTCCAAAACCTCCCTTTTATACAGGCGGTTCCAGACGGAAAAGAAGCTTTTCCCGCCGTCCATGCGGAAAAACAGGCGGTCAAGCCCTTCCCCCTTCCTTACCGTGAACGACTCTTTCCTCCTGTTTGGCCGGCAGGGGCGCCCCGTCCTTTTATAGTCGCAGACGGAGACGTCCGCATGGAAAGTTTGAATCAGACGAAGCAGGTACGCGTACATGTCTTTTGCAATCCAGTCGTCGGAATCCACAAAACCGACATATTCCCCTCCTGCCACCGCCAGCCCCGCGTTTCTGGCGCTTGACAAACCTCCATTTTTTTGATGCAGGACGCGGATTCTCCCATCTTTTTTCGCATACTCCTCACATATGGCGCCCGAGGAATCCGTGGAGCCGTCGTCAACTAAAATCACTTCAAGACTGACCCCCTCTTGGGCCAGAACCGAATCCAGACATCTCCTTATGTACCTCTCCACGTTATAGACCGGAATGATGACGCTGATTAAATTTTCTCTATGATTCCGCATTTATAGATTCCTCCATCTTGGGAAACAAATTTGAATGATCTGTCTTATCCAGAATAAAATATGCCATCGCAAAAGAAATCACATAACTTGGGGTACACGTCTGTATCCTTATAAAAGTCAGGAAAACGCCATACATGATTAAGACATAAATCGCAAAACTTCTAAGGCTAATTTCCGTTTTTCCAATAAAAGCTTTATGAAATTTTGACACAATGCCTCCAAAAACTGTTGAAGCTAAACAGACAAACGGATACCCTCCATCTATAAAAAAATAATACAATGGAGTGACAAACGCATTTGCAACGCCATATCCCACTTGCCGGAATTTTTCCGCATCTAACATACATTGATAAGAAATCTCATATATCTCAGGAATCATATGCTCCCATCCTATCGTTTCAAAAATCCGGAAGACATAACTATGAACGCCAAAAAAAGTTAAAAACCCATTTGTATGGACAACTTCTCCCAAATCATTTAACCACAATCCCAAAAGTGTGGGTGAAAGAGCAAAATAAGTATACGTCTGCTTTATAAAATTTCCACTCCCCGTTCGAAATCTTGTGAATAAAACAACCGCCACTATCCCAAAAATCAAAACAACTGTAATATACTTTCGGTACTTTCCCTTTTTAAACGAAGGAAATGCTTTTCGGTTAGACATTGTCAAATAGCCCAATAAAAAACAGCCAAAATAATAGATGTATCCGAGCCTTCCCCCACCTCCTGCAAAACTGGACAACAATAAATAAATCAATGAAAGCCCAAGCATAATAAACCGTTTTTTATCTTTCCTTGGGTGAAAAAAATAATATGCCGTTACCGGAGGAATCAATGTCCCGAATGGATCTAAAATCACGGTCCGAAACACTTCTTCAAAAAAAGAGCGACGATCTAGCATGGGATTGCTAGAACCATACGCCGCCATCTTCCAACTGCGGATCACCCAAATGGGCGTTTTCGAAAATAAAGCATTAATTACCACAATACAATCCAATACCGTAAAAAAAATACAGCATCCAACTAAACAATAAAACAAAACGGATTTTATCATTATGCTTGTTCCTGAATTTCTATTCTTTTTATGGATTCTAATTTTTTTCCCTAACGCAGCTTTTGAAAAATACATAATAAAATTTCCAATAAAAAAGAAAACAAGCATTAGAAATATCAAAAAATATGCTTCTTCTGTCGGTGGGTATATCCCATAAAAATGAAACAGTGACAAAAACAATATAAAACTCCACAGTCCATAAAATAAAGCCATAGGACTTAACGGTTTATTCTTAAACAGAACAATGCTAAAACTAAACAGAAAAACACTTACGCTAAATGTAATAATACCCATCTTTCTTCACGTCCTTATTCTTTCATTTCTAAGACAGGCATTTCCCCGCCTCAAACCAGCCCATTCACTAAATCAATCATAGTCCGGTAAGATGTTTTCCTGTCAAATTTCGTTTCCGCAAGCTTCCTTGCTGCAATCCCTTCCTCTATGCATCTGCGCATATCCCCCGCATAGCTTAGAATGACGCCAAAAAGTTCCTGCGCGCATTCCGCCTCTATATTGGCGCCAAACCCATATTCCTTTACCAGCCCCATAAATTCACGGCTTGCCAGTGTGTTTATCATAGGCTTTCCTGCGGCAAGGTAATCTCCAACTTTATTTACAATGCTCTGTGACGCCCCTTTGACAAAAGAGTTAATCAAAAGATCCGATTTACCCAGATAAGCCGCCATTTTCTTATATTCCACATACCCGCAAAATTCCACATTGACACAGCCTAACGACTTTGCCAAAGCTTCCAGTTCCTCTTTTAACGGGCCTGTCCCAAGGATTTTAATTTTTATATTGGATTGTCCCGCCTGATGCAGTTTTGCCGCCGCAATTACTAACGTGCGAATGTCATAGCTGGCTCCGATGCTTCCGGCATACGTCACCCAAAATTCCTTGTCCTGCTTAAAAATTGCTCCCGCAAATTCTGCCACACCGCTGTCAAAAATCTCCAAATCGCATCCCACATATACAGTCGCAGACGGAATATTCCGCTCCCTATGTAAAAATGCCCGGTTTGTAAACTCATCTGAAGTGCCGATTACGGCATCCGCGTTCCGGTACGTTTTTTTTGCATCTTTTTTAAAATAAGAAAATAACAGATTTTTAACGAGCGGGACATGAAAAACCATTTCCATCGCTTCCGGCCATAAGTCCTCAATATCCACAACAAAAGGTATCCCTTTTTCTTTACAGTAAGCCCCTACTTTTGCCGAAATATTGTTTGCCGGAATGGAACAGTATATCAGGTCATACTCGCGCCCTCTCAGATAACGCATTAAGCGGACCGCCGCAATTTTGTTGCCCAATGCCCTGCGGACGTCTATATTTTTTTTATATGGCAAAACGTCAATAAATGTATTTAAGAACGGGTAGCCCTGTTTTCTAATCTTTTCCTTATCCCTTGGCCTTTTTTCAAAATGCTGAAACCCGCTTCCAATTAATTCCACATCAAACCCATGCTCCGCAAACATTTTTGCAATATAATAAAACCGGGATGGCCCCGGCTCACACGGCAGCCATGCGTATCCTAACGATACAATCCCTATTTTTTTCTTCATGCCCTTCTCCTTCTTACTGCCGAAGTTTCTGTAACAGAACATTCTTTGACTCTTGAATTTCCTGTTTCATTTCCCTGCTGTCCGCTTCTAAAAAACCTTCTGCGCTTTCTGATTTAAACACTGTCCGAAGCGTCAGAACAAGTATTTTAAAATCCAGATAGAAGGACTGATTCTCTATGTACATCAAATCATACCTGAGCTTATCATACGCCGACGTGTTATATTTCCCCCACACCTGCGCATATCCCGTTAAGCCGCCGTTGACGCGGAACCGATAGGCAAATTCCGGCATTTCCTTTGTATATTTTTCTACATGCTCAACCCGTTCCGGCCTTGGGCCCACGAAGCTCATATCATTTTTTAGTATATTGATTATTTGCGGAAGTTCATCAATTCTGGTTGCCCGTATTGCTTTTCCTACTTTCGTAATGCGCGCATCATGCTTGGCGCAGGGCTTCGCCCCGTCTTTTTCTGCATTCACGACCATGCTGCGGAACTTTAAAATTTCAAATACCCTTCCATGTTTCGTGCATCGTTCCTGCCTGTAAAATACAGGCCCGCCGTCTTCCAGCTTTATGCACAATGCCGTAATCAAAAACACGGGAAACAAAACAAGCAGAAAAACCGCGGACAAAAACAAATCAAATGCGCGTTTTCCGAAATAACCCGATTTCATTTCATAGACATACTTATACTTTAACAGCGGCGTATCTGTTAAATTTTTTTCCTCGGAACCCTGACAGAAAATATCCTCTATGCGGGGCGTAAAATAAAACCCTTTCCGCCGCTCCGTACATGCCTTCATAAACTCTCCCCGCAAGCCGTGGGAAATTTCATAGAGCATAACGGAATCACACCCATCTAACAAAGAAAGAAACTCCTCTTTTGGCATCCCTTCCTGCTTTACATGGATAAATTCAAAGATATATGGGTATTTCCTCTCTAAAAGACGGCAGAACCGTCCCGCCGCCTCCCGCTCAATGTCCCGGCCATAGACCAAAAGCATTTTCTGGGGCGAAAGGCGTTTTACAAAATATGCCTTCACGCCAATGACGCAAAGGGAAGAACCTGCAATTTGCAAAGCCGCCACAAAAAGCCAAGGAAAAGCATTTAAAAACCCATGGCAGCTAATACAGCCCTCCAGATATAAGATAAACCCGGAAACGCCAACTGCCACTAACTGGCCGAATACGGAATCCGAAACCGACGAGGAAGCAAGCCGGAACACATGGTACGTGTTGCAAAACCAGCTATATGCCGCCACATAGGCGATACAGGACGCAATTCCGCCCAATAGCCAGTGGGCGTCATATGTCCGCGGATTATAATACCCAAACCAGACAGCCGTAAACAAACCGATATTCCATATCCGTATCAGCCATTTTGCCGTATTTGTAATTTTTTTATCCTCCATACGAATCCATGTCCCCTTCAAAACCGATTCTGCTAAGAAGCTCTCTGCGCTCTTCGCTTAAAGTATGTTTCTTGTACTGTTCCCGCTGTCTGCCAACCCATCTCGCCAACAACTTTCCGTCTTCCGTCGTATAAGCGGCGGGCGCCTTTAAGCTGCCGTTCGCCCTGTAATAAAGTTCCGCAAAATGGTAACGCTTACGCCACTGCCTTTCATTGTCCCATTCCATGCCAATGTCATTTAGCCTTTTTATTTGTTCCTGTGACAGCGGCGCGGCTTTCGGATTCTTCCCCGCATAGATTGCCCGCTGGTTTTCAATCCAAACGCCGAGCAAAACGCCGTCTTCCGTTATATACCGATGCGAAACCTCAAGATTCCCATGATCCGAATAATATTTTTTTGCGGCATTAAAATTACGATCCCACTGATACGCCGCTTTGTCCCATATCATGCCAAGATCTTCTAACAGCCTTTTCTGCTCCTTTGTCAAAGGCCTTCCTGACGCCCCTTTATATTTCCTGCGGATATTCCCGACCCATCTGCCTAACGGATACCCCTCTTTTGTAACATAAGAAGCTTTTACGTCTACATTGCCATATTCTCTATGGTATTCCTGTAACGCCCGGTACCCTTTCTCAAAACTCCGTGTTGAATGACTGTCCCATTCCATGCCAATCGATTCCAAACGCCGTTTTTGCGTATCCGTTAAAGTTCCATTTATTTTTCCGGCATAGACACGCTTCTGCGTCAAAATCCACGCCCCAAGAGAAAGCCCATCTTCCGTTTGATACGACTTCGGAACCCTTAAGTTTCCATTTTCTTCATAATAAGAACTGGCCCGTTCAAAATAAAGCTCCCAGCCTGCCAGTAGGTTCTTCTTCAGTTTCCCAAAAATTTCCCTACAGCCGCAAAGCTTATCAATGATCTGAAAAGATTCTTTAAAACGGCTTGCTTCCCCTTGTCCGCTGTTTCTCATAAGAAACGCTTCCTTCACTTCTAAACGGATGCTGTCTATTGTGTATAGGCTTTCAAAATTATCCACAATGTCAAAAATTACAGGCCTTGACTTTTTCCCTGCCGCCAATGCCCTTCCAATCTGCTGTAAATAGAGGATCGGGGAAACAGTTGGCCGGAGTAAAATCACTCCGTCTACATCTTTTACATGGATTCCCTCATTTAACATATCCACTGAAAAAAGAAGCTTTAAATGCGGGCTGTTATCTTCCAGAAACTGTGTATAATTTTTTGCAGACGCAGGATCTCCATACAAAACGCTGTACAAATGCGGCGATCTGTCTAAACGGGAAAACCAGTCCGGCGCTTTTTGCATCATTTCCTCCATGTGCCCTTTGCCGGAGCAAAATACCAGATACTTCCCATAACGGTTTGGCATATGTTTGGCAAACGTCTGCTCAAGCCCTTCTGACTGCTCAAGCGCCCGTTTTAGTTTTTCCAGAAGTTTTTCATTTTCTTCCTGTATTTTAAGGCTGCCCGATGCCTGTATCTGGTTTTTTAATTTTGTTAGCTGCTTGCCATACGCATACATGGAAATTATATAAACAGGGGCAGGCAGGATATTTCTGGCAATCGCATCCCCAAGGGTAATCTCTGATGCAATATGCCCATCAAACAATTCTTCCGCCATATCACGCTGGTGATCCAAATAACGGACATTTGTCGCTGACAAACCCAAAACTCCCGCGTCCGGATACATTGCCAGCAATTTGCGGACGCTATTCCCCCATTTTTGGCTCCCGGCTCTGTGAAATTCGTCACAGATAATCCAGTCACAACGCAATGAACACATCTCGTCCTCATTCGACATAAGTTTTGCATACGTCAAAAATGTGACATTCGAAAGCATCTCCTCTGAAAATTCCGGCATAGCTTCCGCAAGGCTTTGTTTCTGTGTCTGGTAAATATAGGAACTGGGGGACAGCCAGCAGATTCTGTCCTTGGAATGAGCGAACGCAAGCCAAAACGCAATCATAGATTTTCCTGTTCCCGTCGGATGTATCACTGCCGCCTTTCCATACTTTGCAATCATATCCATAGCCGCGTCATATGCAGTTTGGTTATGCGGAAATAATTCAAGCCCCATACTCCCACCACCCATTCATTCCGCAGAGACTGTCACAACAATTTCGTGGATTCTTATAATCTGCGAAAAAATTTTCTTTAAAAATTCAAATAAAATCATATTCATTATAGGGTTATGGAAGCGGTTTGTCAATCTGTTTTGTTAAAGTGGCAGGAATATCCAGTGGGTTTTCATACAATTTGGGATAAAAAAAGCGGAAAAGCTTTATAGTTTTAGAGAAATTTCTTCTATAAAGGGTCACGAAATGGGTCAGTCTGTAAGGCTGCCAAACGTTCAGTAGCGATACGTTTGGCGGCCTTGTTTTTTCTGTAAAAATTCTTTTTGGGGTCAAAGCTTGGGTCAAATAATTCAGGGTTCATTAAATTTATATGCGTTTTTTTTTATTTTCGCAGATTATAAGAATCTACGATATATTTTGTAAAATATAATTTTGTAGCATACTAGGATCTTCTAATTTTTTTATGGATATAATCTCATTACTTACTAGGATCTTCTAATTTTCTTGCTGAATAAGATCTTGCTGATTACTCGAATCTATGATTTTTGGTTTTTTATAAGATTTGACCTTGCTGATTACAACATTAAACGACAAACATTTTCTAATTTAAAAAAACGGCATACCGCCAAAATGACAAACCATTCTGGCAGTATGCCGTTTTTTCATCTATTTCTTTCTCACACGTCCATATAATTCCGTGTATTTTCGCGTTTTTCTCGCCAACTGCGGCGTAATGTCTTCTTTCCTAGCTCTCCATTTCCAGTTATTCCCAAGCGTGGACGGCGTATTCATACGCGCCGCGCTGCCAAGCCCAAGGATATCCTGCATTGTCACTATTGCAAGATCGCTGACGCTCGCCCATGCGCCGCGCATCATGCCCCAATGGTATCCTTCTTCTTTTGACAGATTCAAATAATTCTTTGCATAAGCCACGCTCTCTTTCGGCGCTGTCTTCATCCAGCCCAAAATCGTGTCATTGTCATGCGTTCCCGTATATACGACACAATGATGCCCATATGAATGTGGGATATAGTCACTTTCCTCCCTAGAATCAAATGCAAACTGAAGCACCTTCATTCCCGGAAAACCGGAATCCTGAACCATTTGTATCACGGAAGGAGTTAAAAATCCCAAATCCTCTACAATAATATTTAACTTCCCAAGCGTCTCCTCCAGCCTCCGAAACAGTTCCATGCCCGGCCCTTCTCTCCAAACGCCGTTTTTTGCCGTATCTGCATTTGCCGGAATCGCATAATAAGAATCAAAACCGCGGAAATGATCAATTCGGACTACGTCATAGAGAGCCGCCATCGCCCGAATGCGGTTTGTCCACCAACGGTAGCCGTCCTGCTTCATCACATCCCAACGGAAAAGCGGATTTCCCCAAAGCTGGCCGTCCTCGGAAAATGCATCCGGCGGACATCCTGCCACTTCAACCGGAACAAGATTTTCGTCCAGATAAAACTGCCCCGGATCAGCCCAAACGTCAGCGCTGTCATAAGCGACATAAATCGGAACGTCCCCAATAATCTGTATCCCTTTTTCATTTGCATATTCCTTTAAACTGCTCCACTGTTGAAAGAACAAATACTGAAGCATTTTATAGAAATAAATCTCTGTTGCAAACGTCGTCCGCACTGTCTCTAACGCATCTGGCTCACGAAAACGGTACTCCCGCTTCCATTTGTCCCATGAATCTCCTCCATGGGCGTCTTTTAAGGCCATAAACATTGCATAATCCTCTAGCCACTGCCCTTCTTTTTCACAAAACTCTGAAAAGTTATCCGGTTCTTTTTTGCTAAAACGGGTGTAGGCTTTTTTTAGCAAATCGTAACGGTTTTTGTAGAGGACGCCAAAATCCGCTTCCACTGCGCTTGCGCCCCAGTCATAAGAATCGCATTCTTTTTTTGTCAATAATCCTTCTTTACAAAGTGTCTTTAAGTCAATAAAATAGGGATTGCCCGCAAAACTTGAAAATGACTGATATGGAGAATCTCCATAGCTTGTCGGGCATATCGGAAGAATCTGCCAAAAGGACTGCCCCGCCTTTTCCAAAAAATCGACAAATCTACGGGCTTCCCTGCCGAAAGTCCCAATTCCGTATTCTGACGGCAGGGACGAAATGTGCATTAAAATGCCGCTTGCTCTCATCTTTTTTCCCTCCTAGTCTTAAAAGTATAATGAACAGCTTCCACCCAGCTATAATTTTACTGAATGGAAGCTGTTTTTATCCCTTATTTTACCACAACATTTAAAATCTTATTTGGCACATAGATTTCACGAACAATGGTTCCTGTCAGTTTTTTGCCCAATGCTTCTTTGCCTTTCGCAAGAGCTTCCTCTTTTGCGCAATCCTTTGGCAGTGTAACGGTTACTTTTGTTTTCCCGTTTATTTGAACGGCAATTTCCACTTCGTCATCTTCCATGTCCTTTTTATTATAAGTTGGCCAACCATGATGGAATACAGAACCTTCCTGCCCTAATCCGCTCCAGAGTTCTTCGCCAATATGCGGGGCAAACGGAGCAAGCAGGCGGACGAACGTTAATAATGTTTCTTTGTCAACGCCGCCTTTTTTGGAAAGTTCAATCAGTTTATTGTTATATTCCATAAAGCCCGACACAACTGTATTTAAACTGAAACTTTCTAACCTGTTTGTAATGTCATAGACAAGCTTGTTCCGGATTTTCTTTAGCTCTTTTGTCTCTTTGGCGTCTTTGTCCTTATTTTCCATGACAAGATTATAAAATCTTGCCATAAAACGGTAAACGCCGTCAATTCCCCTGTCGTCCCATTCGGAATCCAATTCCGGCGGGCCTACAAAAAGCTCGTATAAACGCAAAGAATCACATCCATAATCCCGAACTAAGTCATCTGGCGATACGACGTTTCCTTTGGATTTGCTCATTTTAATGCCGTTTTTTCCGGTAATCATGCCTTGATTAAAGAGTTTGGTAAACGGCTCGTCAAAGTCTACGGCTCCTATATCGTTTAAAAATTTCGTATAGAATCTTGAATAGAGCAAATGCAAAACGGCATGTTCCACGCCGCCAATATACATATCCACAGGCAGATATTTGTTTGCTTTTTCTTTGCTGACAAGTTCTTTGTCATTCTTGCTATCCACATAACGCAAGAAATACCATGAAGAACCCGCCCACTGCGGCATGGTGTTTGTCTCACGTTTGGCAGGTTTGCCGCAGTTTGGGCAAGTTGTGTTGACCCAGCTTTCTATATCTGCAAGAGGAGATTCCCCTGTGCCTGTCGGCTGGTAGGATTCTACGTCCGGCAACAGAAGTGGAAGGTCTTGTTCCGGCACGGCAACCGGCCCGCATTCCGGGCAGTGGATAACCGGAATCGGTTCCCCCCAATAACGCTGGCGGGAAAATACCCAGTCACGCAGTTTGTAATTCGTCGTCTTTTTGCCAAATCCTTTTTGTTCGATCAGTTCCGGAGCTTTTAATTTCAGCTCTGCGGATTCCATTCCGTTCCAATCGCCCGAATTTATCATTGTGCCTGCCGCTTCCGTGTAGGCTTCCGTCATATTTTCGATTTCTTTGCCGTCTTTTGCAATGACCTGAATAACCGGAAGGCCAAATTTTTTTGCAAACTCAAAATCACGGTCATCATGCGCAGGCACGCACATAATTGCGCCTGTCCCATAATCCGCCAACACATAATCAGAAAGCCAAATCGGGACTTTTGCGCCGTTTAATGGGTTGATGGCATAACTTCCGGTAAAAACGCCCGTCTTTTCTTTGTCCTGTAAACGGTCGACTGAGGATTTCAGGGAAGCCTGATAGATATATTCTTCAACTGCCGCGCGCTGCGCTTCTGTCGCTAAGTCCTTCGCAAGCGCGTGTTCCGGCGCAAGCGCCATAAATGTCGCGCCATATAAGGTATCGGGACGCGTCGTATAGACTGTGATGTGGTCTTCTTTTCCATCTATTTTAAAATCCACTGCCGCGCCGTGGCTTTTTCCGATCCAGTCCGCCTGCATTTTTTTAACTTTTTCAGGCCAGTCTAGCTTGTCTAAATCAGCTAACAGGCGATCGGCGTAAGCGGTAATTTTTAGCATCCATTGTTTTAAATTTTTCTTTGTCACGTCTGCGCCGCAGCGTTCGCATTTACCGTTTACAACTTCCTCGTTGGCAAGCCCTGTTTTACAAGACGGGCACCAGTTTATCGGCATTTCTTTTTCATACGCAAGTCCGTGTTCAAACATTTTGACGAAAATCCATTGCGTCCATTTATAAAATTCCGGATCTGTCGTATTGACTTCCATGTCCCAGTCATAAATTGCGGCAATTTCCTGAATCTGTTCTTTTATTTTTGAAACGTTGTCCGCGGTGGATTTTGACGGGTGGATTCCCATTTTAATTGCATAATTTTCCGCCGGAAGCCCAAATGCATCCCAGCCCATTGGATGGATCACATAGTAATTTTGCATCAGTTTGTAACGGCTCCAGACGTCGGAGATCACATATCCCCTCCAATGCCCGACATGCAGCCCATTTCCGGACGGATAGGGGAACATATCCAGACAATAGTATTTTTCTTTCTTTCCATCGTTGATATTTATTGGGTTTTCTTCCCAGTGTTTCCGCCATTTTTCTTCAATGGCCCTGTGATTATAAGGCGCTGCCATATTGCTCCCTCCCTGTCATTTATTTTAATATCTTGTATCCATATAAAAAACCCGACGGTATGAATTGAAATATTTCCTGTCGGGTTTTTAACATACTCTATAAAATTTTATCATAAGAGAGGAATTTGTCAAGGTTTGACATTCTATATATCGCCTCTTTACTCCATATATATATGCGATTGACCGCGATTGTCTTTTGTATTTCATTGATATTTGGCGCAGCGGCATTTCCTTTACAATTTAAACCTCATCTTATAATCTTATACAATAGCAATAAATTCTTTTTTCAGACTGATTTTATAAAACAGCTTTTTCTGTCTCCTGTCAATATCATTTTACAAATTTAACGTATAAAAATTTGCTCAAGTTAGGGTATAAAAAATATCTTTATTATAAATTATAAGCGTTTTACAGTTACATTTTTACTGTTAGACCATTCTGAATCGTACTTATTTCCGTTTACTGTCTGGTATGTCCGAATCCTGACATAATATTTTTTTCCTGCTTTTAATTTTCCAATGCTAAGTTTTGTATTTGAGGATTTCTTCACTGTCTTTGTCTTGGTTGTTTTCTTCGTGAACTTTTTGCTGGTCGAGTATTGAAGCTGGTAGCCTTTTGTCTGGCTTGTCTGCTTTTTCCATTTTACCTGAATGCCTTTGTTTTGGGCTTTGACATTGGTAATACGCGTTGCCTGTGGAATTATGTCAAAGTTTCTTACAAGCGCTCCTGAGTAGTTTCCTTTAAATGTAATGACTGCGGACGCTGTTCCGACGGATTCATTGTTTTGATAGGACACGGTATAATTTTTAGAATCAATTTTCTTTCCGGCAGAATCCAAAACTGTAATTGCGGGCTGTTTTTTCTTTCCGTCATAGGTGTATTTTTTCTGGCTGACGGAAGCGGACAAAATCCGGTTGATGGCTGTATTGCTTTGGACGAAGCCGCAGAGCTTACATTTCTTTTGTATGCCGCCATTTTTGGAATCCGTTGCTTTTGTAACAAATATTTGAATGTTATGGTTTGTTTTTGCCAGCGCGCTTCCTGTTTCAATTTGTTTCAGGCAGTCTTTACACCATTTGTCGCCGGAATAGCCTGCCGCCTGACAGGTCGGTTTTTTCTGCCTTCTTAATTCTGTATGCGTATGGCGGCAATCTGGCATATTTGGCTGATCTCCCTCTGCCAGAGACCAAAGATCAGAGAACAGATTAATATGCAAAGCTGGCGCAACTGAGAGCATTACATCACAATCAATAAGAACTTCGGAGCCATCTTGATTAACCACTCCATCAGAATTAACGTCCATAGCATCATAATTGCTCATGCCGGGTGAGCGCAGCCACCACCAACAGTATTCATATCCTTCGACGTTCCAGTCTCTATCGGCTCCTCTTGCATGCGCATAATCACTTGTTTCAAAACGACGGCTTACAGACCATACATTAATATCTTCGCAGAATCCATTATTTTTTTCTGCAATTTCTCCGCCAGACAATAAGTAGACTTTATCCTCGGTATTATTTCCACCTGCTGTTCCATACTTCGGATTATCTTCATTTACTACCGTCTGCCTAATAACTGCATCTTGTTCCTTTTCACTGAATGCCATATTGTAAAAATCATTGTTCAGCCAGTTTCGGAGTGTAGAGTTTTCCCATGTAACAGGCTCAAGAAAATCATTATAATCTTTACAGTCTATTCCTTTGTCTGCTATGACGAACAATGTAGAACCGTTATTTTGCAATACACGCCATTTTATGCTCTCCCATTTAAAGTACCGGTATTCACTGTCTCCAAAATCTCCATCATAATTCATATCACTTTTACTGATTCTCCGGTATTTTACGCCATTCACCCATGCATCTTTATTTGCATCATAAGATGCCCCTGTAATGGCAGAAGTCAGGGCGCTTCCGGTCACTTCCGCCTGCGGATAACTGCCAAAATACACATAGCTCCAGTCAGTCATATCCGTACCGTCATCTTTTTTCGTGCAGTGGTGCGCCGGATTTTTCGGCAGTTCCCTCTCTGTCATCTGCCTCTCCGCTGTCTCTGCCCTCACTAAACTCTCTGGCATTGCCACAAGCATTGCCGACATCAGCAGAAGCATTAGAAATTTCTGCGCTTTTCTTTTCCGTTTCTCTTTCATCTTGCTCTCCTTCCTTTTCTGACTGAATTTTCTCTTTTTCTTTATTGAATACAAAATCATAGCGCCAAGCTCAAAAATATTATACCATTTCAAAAACCCTCCTATATAAAACCATTACAAATTCATCTCCATAAACCAACACAATTTCTATATACTCTAACGCTGTTATTTTAATTGATATAATTATTTACATCAACTGCATAACCCTAGCTTCAAGTTCCCTTAATTCATCTAATGATAATAAAGGAACACATAGGGCTATTTCATCAAGTGATAATTTTCCCATTTTTATTATTCTTTCCGCTGTTTCTCTATTTGCGTTATACCTTTCGCTTTTGATAAACAATTTCATAATTAATCTGTTATTCATAAAACAATCTCATCGGAATCGTAACAACTACCTTTTCTCTCTCAAGCAAATATTCTCTTAAAATTTATGGTGAATTTAGATTATCTCTTTAGAAGTTCTTATATGTCGGTATAGCCCGTATTTTCGGGCTTTCCCGGCATTTTAGATATGGGGAGAAGTTCTTATATACCCTCATAACCTCTTAGGTTTTCCCTCTCAATGGTAGTAAAAGAAGTAGTAAATCCGTCTGCGGCTATGCTGCAATCAGCCTTTCCATTTCAGCCTTTGCGGAAGCGAAAGTTGCGTGTGCGTAATAGTTCAGCGTCATGGTGATGTTGGAATGTCCCATGATATACTGTAACGCTTTCGGGTTCATGCCCGCATTGGCTAAGTTGGTGCAGAATGTATGGCGCAGGGTGTGGGGTGTCATTACTTTGGGTAAGGCTTCCTCATGGCACTTGTTGTACTTCTTCGCAAGCCCCCGGAACATAGTCGCATAGTTCACATTCGTTTTCGGGCAGCCGTCCCGGTTGAGGAAAAGGAAATTGCTGTAACCGTCAATGGTGATCTGCTTCGTTCCTTTGCGGTTCTCCAACACGCGCCCCAACGCTTCATACACTTTTTCACTCATTGGAATTTGTCTGATACCGCTTTGCGTTTTGGGCTTCTCTATGTAGTAGCCTGTTTCCGCGCTCCGTAAAAGCTGGTGGTCTACATTGATTACCCGGTTTTCAAAGTCAAGGTCGGTTTCAGTCAGTCCGCAGAGTTCGGAAATCCTAAGCCCCGTCCCCAGCAGTATGATAACCTCGTCACGGTATTTCTGATAGACGCTATCACTTTGCATAAAGGATAAAAGGCTTTCTTCCTGTTCCGCTGTGAGGGGTACTTTCGGCTCTGTGTCGTCCTCGATCACGGTGTTTAGCTGGAAGTCAAAGGGATTTTTCCTTATACAGTCGTCCTGTATCGCTGTGTAAAAAGCAGCTTTCAGAGAACGCTTGTCGTTGCTTATGGTCTTATAGGATATTCCCTTTTCTTTCATGCGCAACGCCCATTCTT
>OFGA01000073.1_pt1 | contig 86665 bp, 69 predicted proteins | sample 1521471 | NCBI WGS metagenome assembly OFGA01 (sample SAMEA3504086, study PRJEB24116) | mouse gut metagenome | biome: mouse gut; feature: mouse-associated habitat; material: faeces | place: Denmark | collected 2011 | reverse complement strand
TACCGCTCTCAGGCTGCCGCAAGGTGGCCCTGCGGCTTGAGGATGGCAGCATATCCCACGCTGCGAGGGGCGGGCAGCCTCTCCTGGAACCCCACTCCGTAAGGGGTGGGAGCAGTCAGAGTACAAGATTTTGAGCCGGAGATTTCCGGAGAAGGAGTATAAAAATGATAAGGGATAATCGAAATAGAGAAATTGGTGAACGTATCATTGAGGTTGTGGTTACAAACCCCGGCCTGCCCAAGTTGTCAAGAGATGAAATTTCTGATAGCAGATTTTATTTTTGCCATGAGTTTTTTGTTGACGGACACTCCCTCACATGCAGCCTTCCTGCGAATTTTTCTCGTAGCCTCAATGCGAATTATTATGGCTGGCAGAAAATCGATCTAAGTAGAGTTGATTGGAACCAGTACCGTCCGGAGGGACAGCGAACAGATGTAGAAGGCGCAACAGCAGAAGGCGTAGACCGGTATGCAATTTCCGAAGCGGGGTGTTTTGATCGACATGTAGCAAACGATGTTTGGATTCGGTTTGTTCAGAATGAAAACTCGTTTTTATCCAGGTTTAATTCTCCCTGCCGTATGTCATCTAATATCCGCCGGGCGATTCTCCGGTTCATAGGGTTTGAATACTGTGGAAGGAGATTCTTTCCAACGGAGGAAAAGGACCCCTTCGGGCTGCCCATCGTTAATCCTGGAATCGAAATTTTTGCCTCTCCGACAGGATTGATTGTTACCTGGAAAGTGTCCGAAAACATGGATTGGTTCTGGGAACTGTCTCTAACGGTGAAATACCATTGTTCATTTAGAGATTTTAACAGTTTCCTTTGTCCTCGTGGAGGGTCATACGGATTTCGAGAGGGGCTTACATCCGCAAACGATGGGCTAATCGTCAAATACCAATCCGTCAATATGGGGTTCCTTCGCAAAATAATGGGTTATCCCATTTTGATTCAGCACTGGGGACAAGGTGTCTCTGGACTGGATGAACTCTGGCTCTGGGGTCATGAGGAGTTTGATTTGTTCTCTTGTGGATCTCCTGAATGGAACGAGATGAAAGAAAATATCAGAGAACAAATTCAGGCATTGGCAGACAAATACGCTCTGCTCAAAAGGATTTGTTGTGACGCAGAATAAATACCAAAGGAATTTGTAATAGCGAACCCCGCTTCTAGGCATTTGTCCAGAGGCGGGGCTTTTTTTTTGCAAGAATTAGGTGCGAACCCCTTGATATTTTTAACAGGGAATGTATATAATAGGGTATCATAAGCAGATACACCCTAAAGGAGGTTGCTATGAAAACGGTAGAATTGTTTGAGAAAATGTTTGGACAGCAGAATTCCGATGGAAGCGCCCAGAAATGGTATAGTCAGCCAGAATGGTACTGCGCAAAAGCCTATCGTTCCACCCAGAAGATTGGCTCAGAAATTCTTACTTTCAAAGACCCGCTTATCGCAAATCAGTGGAAGGAAGTTTCAGAAATTCTTCAGAGAGAAAATATTGCGGAGTTTATCTATGGAGCAAAGGATCCCGACCTATACTTACACCTGTTGGAGCTTCAAAATCTTGGTTGGAGGCTGAAGCAGATGTGCGTGGTTCCCATTTCTCCTTTCCAAGCCACCCACAATCTCTCATCTCCAGCAATTGTCCTTGCTTTTGCACCGGACGAGACTGTCGGCGTTAATGCTGGGACCTCCAAAAACCAGGGCCAAACCATACATATCACGGCAACAGACCTTGTTGCAAGTGCCATTATTGAGAGATTGCGAGTGGGAAAGAGAAGCTGGATATCCCTCCCGACCCTGGAAAAGTATGCTCAGGAAGTTACGGCGTGGTGGGAGAGTAAGGGTTATTCCGACATCCGTTCGCAGGTCAGTGAAGACGACTGGAACGAAGTCGTTGCTCATTATCCGGAATATTTTGAGCGGCTTCGGGCGAGAGGGATGACTGGGGAAGAGAAGGAGTTCATTGCCCGGAAGGAAGGGGTCAGCGAGCAAGAACTGCGGAGTCGGTTCTATGACGCCTTGCCAATTATATACCTAACAGCCCTATCTGAATCCTGGCAAATCCTACAGGCAAAATGAGTTTCGCACAAAAGCATTGCCGGAAGGAAGGCTAACCGCGCAAAAAAGAGCTGGGGAAGACGTATGTCTATCACCCAGCTCTTTTTGGTCAAATGATACCATCCTGTTCCGAACGCCGTTTGAGTATGCGGTATGCTTGCCTGAGTTGTTCGATATTGAAGTAACCGAAGTGGCAGTCTTCCACCGGGATTGCCATTTCTTCAGCCAGCCAACGATATAGTGCATCCCGTTCTCTCTTTTCGTGCTTTTTCCCTTTCCACATGGCGTCAAAAAGAGCATGGCACATGATTTTCCCTTTCCGCATACGTTCATCTGCCAGCAGCCCAAGTGCTTCTTTAGGGTGAGGCTTATGCGTTCCAACGTACGCACCGCAAGCAAGACATAAATAACAATAGCCGCTGCCATATTCCCGACCATGGTAGACGCGTGCATTGCTTGTATAGATAACTTTTCCTCCGCAGAGATTGCATACCTCTGGTTGTGTGTTTATCATCTTGGTACTCCTCATGACATAGGTTGACAGATAGAACAAATAGAATCTGCTTTTTTCTAATATACCATACTCCATAAACAAGTACAATAGACTGAGAAATTGGCGTAATGAACAAAAAGAGGGACTGGCTCAGACTGCCAGTCCTTTTTTTGAATTCTTGTCACCCCAATAATTGCTCAACCGTGTATGTCCATTTAGGCTCTTGCGTCATCTTTTCGTTGATCCAAAAGCGGATGTCTGCATCCAGACATAAGTGTTCAAAGAATCTGGTTACGAAATGGGAATCTAGGTCAGAACTCATGCGGTTAATTGTATACTCGGCTTGCTCCAGTGTTAGCCCATATGGGGTTTCCAGGCCAAGGGGAATCACAATGAGGGGATTTGTCTGGGAATCTTCTGGGGTAGCGACAGCGTCAAACCGAGCCTTCGCTTTTCTCATTTCCGGTGTTTCACCAACCGCCACCAGCAAATCAAGAGAGGGTTGGATGAGAAGCGCAGGGTTTTGAAGGTGGTGGGTGGAGAAGAACAACTTATCCTCAGCAATATAGGCTGGCAGGAGAGAAGAGCGGGGGAGGGGTGGGGTCATTCCAGGGCAGTGCATTTTGGAGGCCATGTGATATTTGTTTGCCGCAAGACTGAATCAAGCAGTAGGGAATATTCCAGAAGCTGTTTCTGGCATTCATTCAGATCCATGATGAGTTCATTCGTCGAAATACGGGCAAGGTTGATGGCCTTTTTCCCGTCTTCATCGGTAGATTTTTCGAATTTGTTAATTGATTCGAACCCTTTGTTTGTTTTTGCGATTGTGTCTCTAATACGCTTTGACATGCGGTCAATCTGCTCCTTTTTGTTGACTAGGTCCATGATTGTCATAGCGGCATCTCCTTTCATATTTTTTAATGCCCCGCTGCGTTGCAAGCCGCCCTCGCCAACTGGTGAGATGGACCAAGACCATTGTCATGCGGGGCTTATTGTGCCCTGGGCCGGACTCGAACCGACGACATACCGAAGGGGCGATCAACTCCCTACGGCGCTCTACCTACTGAGCTACCAAGGCATATATGGCTCCCATACGATGCGGGAAGCCATATTTTTTGTCAGAAAATCCGGGCCAGGATTGCATCGGCAATTTCCTGCTTTGTCTCACACTCCGCCTCGACCCCAGACGCTCCCACAACCATCGCCCAGTGTTTTCCGTTGCCAATTTTGGAAAGGTCATTAGCAATGATGTAATCTGCCTGGTTCTTTTCGCGTAGCCTGGAGGCGACGTTAAGAAGTTCGTCCCTCGCTACGCCCTCCAGAAGTTTAAAGCCCACCAGGGTAGTACTGGGGGAGAGCTTCTTGATGCTGCTGATAACCTTTGGGGTCAAGGTCAGCATTATCATCAGGTGGGACTCATAAGAGGAGATTTTTGTACTGTCATTCTGCACGGCCTCGGGACTGTCGAAGACTTCCATGAGCTCGTCGTACCCCAGTACACCCCCGGCCTCCGTCTGTTTCCGGATAATTTCGTCAATAAGATCTTCCGCTCGGATGGAATATGTGGCCTTATAATCGCCCACAGCGGCAGAATGCACCACAGCGTCGATTTTCTCAGTGGACAGAAGCCGAGTCAGCTCATCCAGCAGATCTTGCGTGGATTCAACCGTGATGCATTCCAACAGGGTAGAGGTTATGCGGGGCTTTAGGGAAAGTTTGGGGGAAAGGAAGTAGATCTTCTCGATCTTCTCTCGCCGCTCCCGGAGAAATGTTTCCGCAATGATGCTGCCAAGAGCGCCTGTGGACATGTTTGTGATTTTCATGACAGCATCAATTTGTTCATTTGTAGGCCCAGATGTAACGATAATTCTTTTCTTCATGGTCTTTTACCTCTCTTTTCAACGATTACTTGTGATACGCCACATAAACCGGCGTGAACAGCAAAATGCAGCTGAACCAATCCCAATTGGGTAGGTCATAGCTAGGCGGCAAGTCATCGCCCATAGACTCCAGGCACCTCACCCGTACCCCCAGATGCTCCGATCCATCGGTTCCTGTATGTTTTGGCTCAGGCTGCTTTTGAATCCACTGGTTGATAATACCTGCGACGATGTCAGGATCGTAGTCAAATGGGTAATCCACCCAACCCTTTCCCGCCGAATGTCCCCGCACAGAACTGCCAGAGAAGCCAGGGAACGAACCTCTTCCAATAGCGTACACGCCGGGGATTGGTTCGGAAAAAGCCATTTTCAGACGACCATCGTGCCGGATAAACAAATCTTCGTCATCCAGTCCCACGGCAAACTTTATGACCCGGCTCAGGTCTTTTTGCTCACAGGAAATGTCAAGAATTTGGTTGCTTGAAAACATGCTAAATACCTCGTTTTTGTTGATTTCTTGGTACTCCCTCGGGGAATCGAACCCAGGACCAACCGCTTATGAGGCAGCCGCTCTACCAACTGAGCTAAGGGAGCAGATTCTGGGAAAGGGGGAGGGGCAGCGGGTTACGCTGCCCCCACAGCTTCGTTTTACTCTTCCCGGACTTTGTCTGCCGCAGCATCCAGCATATCCATGATTTCCATCAGACGGTCATCTTCGAACGAATAGACCATACCATTGAGTGTGATTGAAAACATCTGATTATCTCCTTTATATTTTTAGAGAACGACGGACTACGCTACTATACTTCACTCCTGCATAAATGCACCTGGCTTGCTTTTCACATGGGCCAGGCCCGCCGTATAAATAGGGTACTCTTTTGGCATCCAATCGACAGACGGAAATTCCGGTCGCACACTCTGCAGCGTATGCTTACGAAAAATGCCAGCCTGCAAATGGATGCAGCGTATGTCTCCCACGCCCCCACCCACGCCACCGGGCGGGCCTTCCAGAAACAGCGGATGATGATGTCCGCAATGTCCCGATTATTTGGTTGAGCGAGAGCGTGGGGAGACAATGGCGAAGAGGGAGGGATTCGAACCCCCGGAGCCTTACAGCTCGTCGGTTTTCAAGACCGACACCATCGACCGCTCGGACACCTCTCCATAATGGTGCCCATGGAGGGGTTCGAACCCTCGACTTACGGCTTAAAAGGCCGCTACTCTACCAACTGAGTTACACGAGCATTTGGTGCCAGTGGCAAGAGTCGAACTTGCACCGCAGGTCTACCACTGGATATCCTGGATTTCTGACCCTCGTTTCCGCTACGATACACTGGCAAATGATTTTTTAGATCGAATACGAGAGCTGCTGGTGCGGGAGAAGGGATTTGAACCCTCACACCATATGGCGCCGGAACTTAAATCCGGTGCGTCTGCCAATTCCGCCACTCCCGCATTTAGCTGCTGGTTCATTCAGAAAGCGCCTGCTCGATTTCTAAAACAAGCAGTTTTAAGTCTTTTCTGGACAGATGGGACTCAGAACTATCCATTTGAAAATGGAACTTCCCATCATCTTGTTTTTGTATCCAAAACGAGGTTGTCCCAAACTTGATGCATCTTGCGTTGGGGATGACAACAGAAAGTGATTGAATTTTCATGGGCGAAGTTCTCCTTTCAGGCAGTTTGTTTTCATCCATATACTATGCGCTTCCTCCGAAAAATATCGAGTTATTTGGAGAAAATTTTCGGCCCTCTCTAGCCCCGCTCTGCCAGCCTCTATCGATAATGAGCCGGGGATTTCCGCACCAATCCTTCTATAAAGAGGAGGGGGCAGTTCCCCCTCCCTTGCATCGATCGTTAGTTGCCCCTCGGCTTCGTCTTGACAAATGCGCCAATCGCCGCAGCCAATCCAATCAGCCAAAGAACCAGACCAAAGGTGGCTGAGATGACATCGGCGCCAACCAGGGCGCTTGCCAGCAGAAACACAACGAGAAAAACGATGATAGCAATAGCAATACGTTTGATCACAAAAGCCCCTCCTTATTTTGAAAATTGACACATGGGAAATATGCCACCTATTGATATGCGATTTCCACAAAAAATATCGAAAGACTCATGAAAATAATCTTAGCCCCGCCAGAGCCTCTCTGCCGGCCCCGCATTTCCTTCGAAAATTCCCCAAGAAAAAGCAAATGAATACCTTTTTGATATTTTCAAAACGAACCGCATATTATCAGGCAACCTTTTAACAAGGGAATTTAACAATACAAGGAGAACAAGCTATGTTCACACATGAGGAATATCTCGCCCTCATCAAGGAGGTCAACTATCACAATAATCTGTACTACAACCAGGACGCCCCTGAGCTGACCGACTATGAGTACGACCAGCTCACCCAGAAGTTGAAGGCCATGGAAGCGGCGCATCCTGAATGGATCACGCCCGACTCCCCAACGCAGCGCGTAGGCGGGAGTCCGGTGATACCTGGAGAAAAGGTTACGCACCAGATTCAGCTGATGAGCCTCAACGACCTCTTCGACTTCGAGTCGGTAGGGGAGTGGTACAAGGGCGTCGGCTCTCCGGATGTCTCTGTCCAGCAGAAGATTGACGGGCTGACTATTGCCCTGGAGTACCGCAACGGCGTCCTTTACCGGGGCGCTACCCGAGGCGATGGATTTGTCGGCGAGGATGTGACGGAAAACGCAAAGTTCATCTCCGGCATCCCCCACAAGCTTCCCATCTCCGCTTCCGCCAATGTCTCTAAGGACAATCGGCTTTTTGTCCGTGCGGAGGTCTATATGCCCGTGGCAGTCTTCGAGCGGGTGAATGCGGAGATGGAGTGTGAAGGGAAAAAGCTTTACGCCAATCCCAGGAACTGCGCCGCTGGCTCCCTTCGGGTGAAAGATCCCCAGGTTGCGGCAAAGCGGGAACTGTCTGCTATCAGCTTCGCCGTCCTGTACAGTGAGGGGTGGGAGAACTGCGACCCTGCCGTTCTGCCCCGGCCCGGCATCTCTGAATCCGAGGATCTGGAGCTGCTGACGCGCCTGGGCTTCAACGCTGTAAAGGCATATCGCTGTACATCCGAATTGGAGATTTTCGAGGCCATCAACACGATTGGTGAGAGTCGGAACGGGCTTCCATACTGGATCGACGGCGCTGTCGTTAAGACTGACCGCAAGGATCTTCAGGCGAGGATTGGCAATACGGCGAAGTACCCGAAGCATGCTGCCGCTTACAAGTATCCGCCGGAGAAGAAAATTACCGAGGTTCGGGATATCATCCTTCAGACCGGGCGCACTGGAGTTCTTACTCCCGTTGCCGTCCTGGATCCTGTGCATCTCTGCGGGACTACGGTGTCCAGAGTGACATTGCACAACCAGGGATTCATAGAAGAGAAGGGTATTGGCATTGGGGCCGAGATCGAAGTCATCAAGTCTGGGGAGATTATTCCCCGGGTAATTGGCGTAGTGAAGAAGCCCGAAAAGGTGTTTACGACAGAGTGTTGTCCTGTGTGCGGCGCAAAGGCGGTTCCCGACATTGATGAGAAGGGAAAGCTGACAGGCGTATATCGCTGCGATAACCTGTCTTGCCCCGCTCAGAACACCCGGTACATTGAGTTTTTCTGCTCCCGGGATGTGATGGACATTGACGGGATGGGGCCGTCTATGGTAAGCAGTCTGATTGATGCCGGCCTGCTCAGCACGGTTGCGGACTTGTACCGACTCAAGGATCATGCAGATAAAATTGCTGCGCTGCCTGGTATGGGCAAACGATCCGCAACGAAGTTACTGTCTGCGATTGAAAAGTCGAAAGGCCGGGATATTGATCGTGTCATTAAGGCTCTGGGTATTCCTGGCGTGGGCCGGCATGTGGGGAAGGCTCTGGCGGCAAAGTATCCCGATATGGATGCGATTGCAACGCTTACCATGGCAGAACTGATGAACATCGACGGCATCGGCGATATCACAGCGAATGCCATCTGGACATACTTCCGCACGCCCGAGTCCGTAGAGAAATACAATGAGCTGAGGGCGCTTGGTGTCAATACAGTTTCCCAGTCTTATGGCAAGAGTGGCGGGGTTCTTTCTGGAATGACTTTCGTCATTACCGGGACACTGCCGAACATGGGCAGGGAAGAGGCCAAGGCGTTGATTGAGGCGAACGGTGGCAAGTGTTCCGGTTCTGTCTCCAAGAAGACCAGTTATGTACTGGCGGGGGAAGCCGCCGGCAGCAAACTGACAAAGGCGCAGAGTCTTGGTGTGCCTGTCATTGACGAGTCGGCGCTATTGACGATGCTTGTATGATATGATCCAAGCAAAGGGATGCGGCAGGGATTACCCCTCCGCATCCCTTTTCAATTCTATTCAGATGAGGTCATCTGTGTTTGAATGAGTCATCAGAATCATCCGAGCAGCAAACAGACTCCCTATTTGTCTCTATTTTCTGCCTGGACAGAGGAAGAGCTATCTCTTCGAAGCAGGGCTTCAATTCCATCCATGCCAGTTTTCCTTGATGTTCCTTCTTTCGCTCGCCGCTTTTGGCATCGCTCTAAAGCTTTATCATAATCATAGCCAATAGCAGCAGAATACTTATCGGCGATTTTTCGACATCTGATGGCATGCATTTCATAGTAGCCAGACCGATATCCTGTTAGATTCCATTCCGAAATTAACCGCTCCAGAATATTGGCATAATCTCTAAGGACATTGATGATTACGTACAGATCCCCATAGCAGGTTTTAACTTCCTTTTCGCTGGCAGGCATTCCAAACTTACCAATGTCAGTGAAACAAAGGACGGCATCTTCCTCGATTCCATCGATCTCCGTCATCTCGACAGTTCCTGTTATGTCCTGTTCAAATTTTTTACTAAACATCTGTTTTTTACTCATTTCTAACCGTCCTACCTCTCCTTAATTCCAAAGGTAACTTGCATCAGGTAAGATAATGTAGTTCTGCTTTTGATAGTTTGCAGACCTGCCAGATGCACTGAGACAAATCAACCAGGTTTGAAAGGGAGCGATAAACAGGACAGCGTTTCATGCTCTACTAAACCGTGTTCAGCGGCGGGTTTCCCCTTCAATGAGTAACCGGAGTTTTTCAAACTGCATTCTGCAGTGCCATATTTTATCATATAAAGCTGGCATGATCCAGACTTCCTGATCCTCCAACGGGGCGATTAAGAGTGGGGACCCTGTGGAAGAGACAACGGGGTGGGTGAGGGAGTTACCCACCACCACGTATCCGGCACAGCCCAGCAAAGACAACTGGAGAAAGCACATCATTGCTGTTGTCCGGTCGATGTCCTGTGCCACATACAGTGCCTGTTGAGAATTAAATCCTTGTCTGACCATTTCATTTCGCATGGCAATCAGTAGCGAGCCAGCACCACAACATGGGTCAGTGATGCTTGTCCACCCGTTTTCCAGGATGCCCTCCTTGCACTGTTCAATGCCAATTGTTGACATCAATCGTCCTATGTGGTACGGAGTAAAAAATTGACCCTTCCAGTGGCTCATCAGGTTTAGGCTACTAAATAGTTCGCCCAGAAAATCCTGCTCCGGATTTTCTTCCAGAGCCAAAACTAATATTGATAGCAGTTCAGCAAAAGTTGTCAATTCCCCTGTTGAATAGCCCCTCGTAATAGCAAGATATTCTTCTTCTCTGACATCATGAGTTTTGCTTGTGCGGTCTAATGCGTTTGCAATGGACAGGGAGGCCATTGCAACAAAGTCTGACCAGACCTGCCAGAGACTCTTGATTGTACAAAGACTATCTAATTTCTGAACAAATTCTGATTGGTAAGGATTACGATAATGTATGGATTTCCGTCCCATCAGCACCTTCTCTTTCACGAAGCGGCGTTCATGTCAATAATAGTGACCGCAGAATCCTGTTTTTCATCATCTGTGGGAATAGAAGCGCTTGCGGGTAATGCATATGGAATATAGTTGCTATGTGGGCGGTTCAAATCCTGCAAAGTAGGACAAGCAGAAAGAAATGCTATTGGGTCGATTTTTTTTGTTGTCTTTTTTGCGCATGAGGCATGATTAAGGTCAAAGCAGAGTAGGGTTTGAGTGGAGTTAGGCACACGGACGCCAGGAATACGGTAGGTGCCTTTTCGGGCAGGCCACTCCATTATTGAGCGAATGGCAGAAGTGAGTTTCTCGTGTATGAGGGTGACGTTCCGCTTGGTTTGAGTTGGATCAAAAAAGGAGCTGGTATATTCCGATTTTTCGCTGGGGGTTATTACCAAAATTCGATCATTGGCACTGAAGAAGATTGCAATGTCTTGAGCGTAGCTAAGCTCGGATACAGTCGTTGCACTAAAAAACAATGCTTTTGATGAAATTTTTATCTCGGAAAAAGACACTTCATAAGTTGGGGGAGGTATAACTTTAAAATTTTCAAAAGAAAATGGCGTATTATAATTGATAGAATCACATCCTTTCATGTGCTTCATCCAGCAGCCTTGCGCCGGATATATCGATTTGTTTATAGACTACTCCATCAATAAGAAAATCTGGAGCATCCTTAGGATGAATTGTATCAAAAGGGAGTTCACCAAGGATGACGCAGGCGTACAACCACTCATCATAGGAAACAATTCCTTGATGGTAATTTTTCAGGCGATAGGAACGTTCCTGCCCTGTATTTTTGATGGTCTTATGCGTAAAAATGTCTACGGTAACAGTTTTGTGAATGAGGATATCGCCGCAATTTCGCTCATTTGTAAGGATATACTTGACGGATGAAGGGAACCAGCGGTCTCCGATTTTTGCAGGGGTAGGAATTTCCAAACTGGTTAGATGCTTTGCAATCTGGGAGGGGGAATATCCGTCGAAAAGCATCTTGTACATCTGAGCAACAATGGGGCCTTCATTTGGGTTAATCGTTAGAGCAAGTCCATCTCGGTCAAAGCCATACAAATCAACTATGCGTGGGATTTTCCTTGCAAATCGATTGCGGATACCCCATTTTATACTCTCAGACTTTGTCACTGATTCCGACTCAGCAAACGATGCCAGCAGGGAGAGCTGCATGTCGCTTTCTCTTCTTAAAGTGTCAATTCTCTCCGTTTCAAAAAACACACCAACAGGGGTAGGGAGGTTCCTGAGACTTCGGACGGTTGCAATCGTATCCACCACATTCCGTCCAAAACGGGAAACGGACTTTGTGATGATTCTTGTAATTCTGCCGGCCTTACAATCGTCTAGCATCCGAATAAAATCTTTTCTGCGTTTGATGCTTGTTGCGGAAATTCCTTCATCTGCATAGATTTCAATCAGATCCCAGCCTTCTCTCTGTTTTACATAGTCTTCATAATATTTCTTCTGCATAATGAAGCTGTCTACCTGTGCTTCCTGCATAGTGGAGACGCGACAATATGCACCAACCAATTCTTTCTCTGGAATGAGGGAGATCCCACGGTCTGCATAGGAGGGGATTATCTCAACATCATCAAATTGTTCGTTGATTCTCTCCTCAAATCTTCTGGCTCTTTCTTCTCTGCTTTCTTTCACATAGCCGCCTCCTTTCTATATGCTTGTCCGGTTAAAAATCAAAAAAACTTTCAATAAAAATAGTAAATCATTTCTTTCTTCGTGTCAACAATTTGGATGTCCGGCGGGACAACTACGGAAATTATAAAATATGCACTTTTATTGAAAAATATCGAAAAAATTCCGAAAAGAATAATTAAAATCTTAGAGACTTTTTGTTCCGATGTATGATTTCCTCTAAAAAAAGAAACAAATTTTGTGTGGAAATTATCAAAAAAAGAGGCAGGAGGCGAAAAATTCGCTCTCCCGTCTCTGCCTTATAAGGTTAAACGTGCTTCACACGGTCAGACTCTTCGGCGGTTTTGGCGTTGTTCCAACGGTCCATAGTGCCGACCAGGTAACCGGTGATTCTGCGGATGCGCTCAAACTTCGGACCCCTGTCACTCTCGTGCCGTCCACACTTCGGGCAGACGTCATCAATGACGCCGGAATACCCGCAGCAAGGATCGCGGTCGACAGGGTGGTTGATGGCTCCGTAGCCGATACCGGCCTCCTTCATGCATCTGACTACCTTCTCGAAGGCGTCCAAATTCTTCATGGGGTCGCCATCCATCTCAATGTAGCTGATGTGTCCAGCGTTTGTCAGAGCGTGGTAGGGGGCCTCCAGCTGAATCTTGTCGTAGGCGCTGATGGGGTAGTAAACAGGAACATGGAAGCTGTTGGTGTAATACTCCTTGTCAGTGACCCCGGGAATAACGCCATAGTTCTTCCTGTCAATCTTGACAAAACGCCCAGACAGACCCTCGGCGGGGGTTGCCAGCAAGGAGAAGTTCAGTCCGGTTTTTGCACATTCCTCCTCCATTCTTGCTCTCATCCGTCCAATGATCTCCAGGCCAAGGCGCTGTGAATCGGAATCCTCTGCGTGATGCTTGCCGGTCAGGGCAACCAAGGTTTCTGCCAGGCCGATGAAGCCGACAGACAAAGTGCCGTGCTTGAGGACTTCACGCACCTCGTCGTTCCAGTTCAGCTTCTCGCTGTCCAACCATACGCCCTGCCCCATGAGGAAGGGGTAATTGTAGACATGCTTCCGGCACTGGATCTCAAATCTCTCCTTCAACTGATCGATGCAGAGATTCATCATCTTATCCAACCCCTCATAAAAGGTGTTCAGGTCGCCCTTCGCCTCAATAGCGAGCCGGGGAAGATTGATGGAAGTGAAACTGAGATTGCCCCGCTGGTTGCACTGCTCCCTGGAGGGATCGTTAACATTGCCAATAACGCGGGTGCGGCAGCCCATGTAAGCGATCTCCGTTTCCGGACGCTTGGGGTCATAATACTGGAGGTTGAACGGCGCATCAACAAAAGCGAAATTGGGGAACAGCCGCTTTGCGCTGCACCGGCAGGCCAGCTTGAAAAGATCATAGTTGGGATCGCTGGGGTTAAAATTGACACCCTCCTTCACCCGGAAAATCTGAATAGGGAAGATGGGGGTTTCGCCGTTACCCAGACCATCCTCGGTGGTCAGCAGCAGATTCCGCATGACCATACGGCCTTCCGGAGAGGTATCCATGCCGTAGTTGATGGAAGAGAAGGGGGTCTGAGCGCCGGCTCGACTGTGCATTGTGTTCAGATTGTGGATGAATGCCTCCATGGCCTGGAAGGTGGCCCGGTCGGTTTCCTTCTCGGCATAACGCAGAGACATCTGTTGTGCATCCACAATCAGCTCTGTGTTGTAGCGGCCTGCCAAGCGCGACAATTCCTCTTTTATATAGGGCTGAGAGTCGCCCAGCCGGGGATAGATCCCTGTTTCGGCTTCAATTTGCTTCCGCAGGGCCTTCAGGTCCTCTTCCAGATTCTCGTCCTGAGTCCAGATTGCCAGAATCTTCGCCAGATTCTGCGTGTACAACTTGCAGAAGGTCTTCTTTACGCCGTCCGCCATGCCGTAGTCGAAGTTGACGATGGCCTGCCCGCCGTGCTGGTCATTCTGATTGGACTGAATGGCAATACATGCCAGGGCGGAATAGGAGGCGATATCGTTGGGCTCCCGCAGGAAGCCGTGCCCGGTGGAGAAGCCGCCCTTGAACAGCTTCTTGATGTCGATCTGGGTACAGGTCGTAGTCAGGGTGTAGAAGTCCAAATCGTGGATGTGGATGTCGCCCTGCTGGTGTGCCTTAGCGTGTTCAGGCTTCAAAACGAACATCTGGTAGAACTGCTTGGACCCCTCGCTGCCATACTTGAGCATGGATCCCATAGCAGTATCGCCGTTTATGTTGGCATTCTCCCGCTTGACGTCAGACTCAATGGAATCGGAGAAGGTGATCTCCTCATAAGTCTTCATGAGCCGGGTGTTCATCTCGCGGGCCTTGCTGCGCTCGTTGCGGTAAAGGATGTACGCTTTGGCGGTTTTGGTGAAGTCCTCCTCCATCAGGACTTTTTCTACGATGTCCTGGATGTGCTCCACTTCGGGAGTCGCTACGCCTTCCGCCTCAATAACATTGATGACCATTTGGGTCAAAGCTTCCGACGTCTTCTCCATATCAGCAAAGCCAGTGGCGGTAAACGCTTTGTTAATGGCATTGGCGATTTTCTTGGGGTCAAAGGCGACGTCGCGTCCGTCTCTCTTGCGCAGGGTTTTAATAGTGGTAGTCATGATAAGTTTACTCCTTTCAAATTTAAGAGAAGCTTGATTTTTCACACGAATACAACATATAGTGGAATCGGACTCTATACTATGCAATATCTTGAGAAAATATCAAGCCATTTCTAACCTTTTTTGATAACCTTTCTTTTGTTGCCTTGCTTCTTCTTATGCAGAATGCCAGAAAGTTATAAAAACGCAGGACTCTGAGGGTGAATCCTGCGTTTTCATTGAACCGTCCAGGTCAAGTCAGCTCATGCCGGCTCTGACCCATTTCCGTTGGACAGTCAAATCCGGGATGGAGACTTACCCAATTTTGGTGGGACGGGTCTCGGGTCTGGAATATCGCCTAAGAACAGACCAGACAGGACTGCTGATAGGCAGAATTCGATTCCCATTGGAAATCGTTCCGGTCTTAACCAGCTCCTGGACAACAGCCTGCATTTTCTCGGCCGAACGGCAACCCATAAGAGCTTCGGTAATCAGCTCCACCTGTGTCTTCACCATATAGTCGGAAGGGGACAGCGATCGCACAGCGCGAATTTCGGAGAGGGAGACAACCACGCAGCAGCTGTCTGTCTTTTCCTTTTCCGGGATAACGCTTTTCAGGTCCCGAATGATGCTGTTTTTTAACCGAAGATTGGCGCGGGATGCTTGATTCTGCAGCTCCATCGCATTTTTGAACTGCATCCAACACAAGTTTTTTTTCATAGTTTCTTTCCTCCTGTTCATATTCAGCCTTTTCGTGATAGGTTATCTTCTTGTATGAAAAAGGAATGAAAACTATCAACGGGGAATAAAACGGAACTTACAAAACATTTGTCTTTTTGAGGGAGCCGTGATACAATGAGTCAGCATTATAACAGAAGGTTTTGTGTGAAGATCTTGCATTGGGAGGGTTCTTGTTAAGATATATAGGTTCAGAAGGAGCAGCCCGAAAACAAACGTAATGTGGAGATGCGTGAAAATAAGGGGAAGTTTTCTGCATTTTTGATATTTTCCGAGATATGCGCATAGAATGAGAAGAAATTTGACAACAAAGGAGGGATCGTATGGGAAAGGAGAAACCAACATACGGTAATGAAGCGATAACCGCATTGAAGGGTGCGGATCGGGTACGCAGACGTCCCGGAGTCATCTTTGGTTCTGATGGCTTAGATGGCTGCGAGCAGGCGGTGTTTGAGATTCTTTCCAACTCCATTGACGAGGCCAGAGAGGGGCATGGACAACTGATTACCGTAACCCGTTTCCTCGACCACAGTATTGAAGTGGAGGATCAAGGGCGGGGGTGTCCCGTGGATTGGAACGAGAAGGAGCAGCGTTGGAACTGGGAGCTTGTCTTCTGCGAACTCTATGCCGGTGGCAAATATAAAAATAATGAGGGAGAAAATTACGAATACGCCCTGGGTTTGAATGGACTTGGCTCCTGCTCCACCCAGTATGCTTCCCGTTACATGGACGTCACTGTCTGGCGGGACGGTTTTGAGTACCAGCTCCACTTTGAGAGAGGGGAGATTGTGGGAGAGACAGGGGAGGAGTTGAAAAAGACGCCTCTGACCAAGAATAAGCGCAAGACAGGCACTCGTACCCGCTGGCTTCCAGACCTGGACGTCTTTACGGACATTGATATCCCTGTTGAATATTATCTGGATACTATCCGTCGGCAGGCGGTGGTGAACGCCGGAATTACCTTTCGGTTCCGGAACGAGACCGCTTCTGGTGAATTTGAGGAGCAGGACTTCCTTTATGAGCAGGGGATAGTTGATTATGTCCGGGAGATTGCCGGGGAAGAGGTACTCACTGATCCTGTGTTCTGGGAGACAGAGCGTCGGGGCAAGGACAGGGAGGATAAGGATGAGTATAAAGTCAAATTGTCTGTCTGCTTCTGCTTCTCGAACAAGGTAACTGCGGTTGAGCATTATCACAATTCAAGCTGGCTGGAACACGGCGGCAGCCCCGACAAAGCCATGCGAACAGCCTTTGTCAACACTATTGATGCTTGGATGCGGCAGAACAATAAATATCAGAAGAAAGAGTCTAAGGTCACATGGCAAGATATAGAGGATTGCATTATTTTTATCAGCAACAATTTTTCCACACAGACCAGCTATGAGAACCAGACGAAGAAATCTATCACCAACCGGTATGTCCAAGTAGCAATGGCTGACTACCTGAAGGAGCAGCTTCAGATCTACTTCACGGAGAGTCCCGCCGACGCCGCCAAGATTGCCGCTCAGGTCTTGATTAACAAGCGCAGTCGGGAACGGGCGGAGGAGACCCGGCAAGGGATAAAGAAAAAGCTGACCGGGACAATTGATATTGCCAACCGAGTACAAAAGTTCGTGGATTGCCGGACAAAAGATGTCACCCGCCGGGAAATCTACATTGTTGAGGGTGATTCCGCTCTGGGCAGCGTTAAATTGAGCCGGGATGCTGAATTTCAGGGCATTATGCCAATTCGAGGTAAAATTCTGAATTGTCTCAAGGTGGACTATAAGCGCATCTTTGCCAGTGAAATCATCACGGATCTGATGAAAGTTCTGGGCTGTGGAGTGGAGATTGCCGGCAAGGGAGCAGCGAAGAGCCTGGGGGAGTTCAACTTGGACAACCTTCGTTGGAACAAAGTTGTTATCTGCACGGATGCCGATGTGGATGGTTATCAGATTCGGACGCTTGTGCTGACAATGATCTACCGGCTTTGCCCGACACTGATTGAGAAAGGGTATGTGTATATTGCGGAAACCCCACTGTTTGAAATCAACTATGGGGAGAAAACCTGGTTTGCCTATACGGAGAAGGAGAAGGCGGACGTTGTGAAGAAATTATCCGGAAAGAAATTCAAGGTCAACCGCTCCAAGGGGTTGGGTGAAAATGACCCGGATATGATGTGGTTAACGACTATGAATCCAGAGACCAGAAGACTGATTAAGGTGCTGCCTGGCGATGGAGAACGGGCAGCTCAGATGTTTGATGTGCTCTTGGGAAATAACCTGCAGGGGCGGAAGGATATGATTGCTGCAGAGGGACACAATTATCTGGACGTATCCGATTTGATGTAATAAGCAACAGAATTTTAGCTGAAAGGAGTGGAATCTAATGAGAAAGAAAAAAGAAGAATCAATGCGGGCCACCAACCCGAATGTTATGGGGTTGCGAGCCACTGTTGAGGAGCAGGATATATCGGATACCCTGGTAGAAAACTATATGCCTTATGCCATGAGCGTTATTGTTTCCCGGGCAATTCCGGAAATCGACGGATTCAAGCCTGCCCACCGAAAGCTGCTCTATACCATGTATAAGATGGGGCTTCTCACTGGTGCAAGGACGAAATCCGCCAACATCGTGGGGCAGACTATGCGGTTGAATCCCCACGGCGACGCCGCCATCTACGACACGATGGTGCGACTCAGTAAGGGATATGGCGCTCTGCTTCACCCCTTCGTCGACTCGAAGGGTAACTTCGGCAAGGTTTATTCGCGGGATATGGCCTGGGCAGCCAGCCGGTACACCGAAGCAAAACTGTCTCCAATCTGCCAGGAGCTGTTCCGGGATCTGGATCAGGATGCTGTGGATTTTGTTGACAACTATGACAACACCATGAAGGAACCCTCACTGCTCCCCGCCTCCTATCCCAATATTCTTGTCTCTGCCAACCAGGGAATCGCTGTTGGAATGGCGAGCCAACTGTGCGGGTTTAACTTGGGGGAGGTCTGTGATGCAGCGATTGCGTACCTGAAGAATCCCAACTGCGATCTGACCACTGTTTTGACTGGTCCTGACTTTTCCACAGGCGGAGAATTCATCTGTGAACCCAGCGTATTGAGGGAAGTATATGAGACGGGTCGAGGATCTCTTAAAATCCGAGGAAAATACCGGTACCTCAAAGCGGAAAATGTTATTGAAATCTATGAAATTCCCTACACAACAACCTCCGAGGTGATTATTGATAAGGTAGAAGACCTTATCAAGACAGGGAAGATTCGGGAAATCAACGACATGCGGGATGAGACCGACCTCAACGGCTTGAAATTGGCTATCGACTTGAAACGGGGTGTCGAACCCGATAAATTCATGGCAAAGCTCTTCAAACTGACCACTCTGCAGGACGCTCTAGGCTGCAATTTCAATGTCCTTATCAATGGATATCCGAAGGTTCTGGGTGTTCGGGGGATATTGAGGGAGTGGTGTGGGTGGAGGATGGAATGTGTTCGCCGCCGCACAAATTACTCCCTGGGGAAAAAGAATGAGAAACTTCACCTGCTGCTGGGTCTCCAGACAATCCTGCTGGATATCGACAAGGCCATCCGAATTATCCGGGAAACGGAAGCAGATGCGGATGTTGTGCCGAATTTGATTGCCGGTTTTGGTATTGATGAGGTTCAGGCGGAGTATGTAGCGGAAATCAAACTGCGCAATATCAACCGGGAATACATCCTGAAGAGAACAAAGGAAATTGAGTCTCTGAAGAAGGAGATCGAAGAACTGGCTTCTCTCGCTGCCGATCCCAAGAAAATCCAGAGAGTCATTATCAAGGAACTTACCGACGTCAAGAAAAAGTATGCCGAACCCAGGCATACTACGATTGTCTATGAACATGAGATTGAGTCTTTTTCTGAGGATGAGCTTGCTCCTGACTATCCGGTCAAGGTATTCCTCACAACAGACGGCTACTTCAAGAAAATCACGCCACAGTCCCTGCGAATGGCAGATACCCAGAAGCTGAAGGAGGGGGACGCTGTTCGTCAGTCCTTCGAGACAACGAATAACGCCGAAGTCATTTTCTTTACCAATAAACAACAGGCGTACAAGTGCCGGATGAATGGATTCGATGATACGAAGGCGAGTGCTATGGGTGACTTTCTCCCGGCAAAGCTGGGAATGGACGCAGGGGAGAGCGTCTTAGGTATGATATTGCCCGGGGAATATAAGGGTCATGTTATCTTCTTCTACGAAAACGGGAAGGCATCGAAGATTGAGATGAGCGCCTATGCTACAGCATCTAACAGGAAGAAGCTCACTGGGGCATATAGCGACAAAAGTCCCCTGGTTGCGTTCTTCCACCTGATGGATGATACGGATTTAGTGTTGAAGACCACCGAAGTCCGGGCTGTTATTTTGAATACGGTCTTCATTCCTGCCAAATCAACCCGTTCGGCACAGGGCAATCAGGTGGTTTCCATGAAGGCAAAGTTCCGGCTTGCGTCCGTTTCCACGCTGGAAGAGAATCCTCTTAAACGGGATTCCCGATACCGTTGCCGCTCGATCCCCAGCAGCGGGCAGCTCCTTCGCCAAGATGACGAGGCTCAGATTTTGATTGAAGAATTTTCGCCAGAGGACTAAACATCCAAAGAGACAATCAAGTCCCCTTCCTATCAGAAAAGGGGACTTTCCCCTAAAGAAGTGGGTTTTAATATTTTTTTGTGGTTTTGCATATATCAGGATACCCCATAGGGGGAAAATTCCAAGGATATTTTTTAAGGAGGCTCGAATTATGTTCGGCACAACAATTCAGGCTCTAGCGAATGCGCCCGCGAACGGGCATATCAATGCCCTCATCGAGGGTCAAAGCGCAGATTGTTCCCTGATTGTTACTAATATCCACCAGAAGATGACGAACAAAAAGAACACCTGATATCCTCCGAAAAAGGGGCGGCGTTAAGTACTCGCCGCCCCATCTATTTTTTTGTCAAAAAGATTTGCGTGTTTCGTAATATTTTTTTTCGGTTTTGCATACTAAGAAACAATCAGTTTCAAAAGGCTGTTTATATAAAAGGTTTTTGGTCTGCTGACACGCAGACCAGAATGGGCATCAGTCAGATCGCGCAGAAGCCACCAGCTTCTTGTTTTTGCGATAGCCCGGCTGTTCAAGATAGATGGTCTGAATTATTTGGGGAAAATGCACTCCTGGGAACCAGTCAGCGTCGTACCCCCAGCGACGCCCCGGCTGCTAATCATATTAAAAGGCTGAAGAGAGACTCCGAAAGGAGTCTCTTTTCTTTTTTTGTGGAGATGGATGATGTTGAATCTGATACTTGGAACAGACATCTTTAGTTCTTTCAGCTGCTCAGCTCAGGAAACTGTTCTCTTGCTGACCTATACGCATTTTCTTATGAAAGATCTTCTTATACTTTGCTCAGAAATTTCATACGACCAGCAGAGCAAATATTCCCCAAAGAAACAAAAAAAGGAGGTTCTTCTAAATATGAAGAGGATTCTTTCTCAAAGAATCGGAGCTCTCATTCTCACTATGGCAATTTCGCTGTCGCTGGTCAGCCCGTGTGTCAGCTATGCCGTAGAGGATGACTGCTCTCTGCAAGAACATCAGCATACCAGTGAGTGCTACAAATTACCAGATAGACGGAGTTTGCATTGCAGAGCAGTGGCACATAGCCATAACCCAGAATGCTATGATGGGGAAGGTATACTGGTATGCGGTTACTCAGACAAAATCATCCACACACATGATAAAAACTGCTATAACGACGATGGGGAACTGGTATGCGATTTACCTGAACATGAGGCGCATACACATATGGAGGACTGCTATGAAGAGTCCAGGGTTCTTATTTGTCAAGAAGCAGTCCTGCCTGTAATTCCACATGAGCATACAGAGTCCTGCTATGAAAATCAGGAAAAATGCATCTGTGGCCAAGAATGCGATGAAACGCATGTCCATACAGAGGAATGTTTTCAAACTGAAAGTGTTCTGCTCTGTTCAGGAGGCGAAGCAGTCCAGACTCATGCCCATACAGATGCATGCTATGAAATGCGCCGTACCACCATCTGTGGCGAGGCTGACCTTTCTTCTCATCTTCATCGGGCGGAATGCTGGGATATGAATGGATGGTCTATTTGCGGGATGCTTGAGACGGTCGTTCACCAGCACGATGACTCCTGTTTTATCGAAGAGGACGGTGGTATGTCTGATAATCCACAGTGTGGAATGCAGGAGCATATTCATTCTGAGGTATGCCGGCCCAGCCAGGGGGATCAGCCGAACCAAGAAGGGCCTTCTATAGAGCAGGAAGAGCCTTCTGTGGGAGATGAACAAGAGTCCATTGAATATGATCCTGTGCGCTATGGAATAAAAGTTAATCTGGTTGCGCCAGATGATGATGACGCAGATAGATGGTTCCATCTATCCAAGATATCAGGACCCGATGTTACAATGCCGAACTGGGTTGATATCCATCGGGTAGGGAATGGAACCGTAGATTATTCTGATATCCTGTTCTTCAGTCCTGGAACCTATATTTTTGAAATATCCTGCAATCATTTTCCTGCTGAACATTACCGGTTAGAGATTCTTGTAGATGAGCAATCGGGTTCCCTTTACATTTCAGATGTCACATATACACATATGCCAGATGGAACAGAAAATAAAGAAGGGGTTGTGTTTGTTGTTGAAATCCCAGCTGTTTCTGTTGACTTTAGTCCTGCAATTGAAGTCAATTTTGTAGGGGAGTCTCCGCATCCTGTTAAGGTCGGAATCGAAGCAATAGAAGTGTCTCCGGATGTCGGTTATTTTTCACCAGAACAGATAATTGATGGAACGGGTAAAAAACAGCTGTATCCAATTAGTTTTTCAAAGGCTGGAACTTATGGGTTTCTCATTAGAGATCTTTCGGGAGGTAATTGTAAAGACGTAAGAGAATATACACTGACTGTGACAGTGACCGAAGATGGGACTGAGCTTAAGGCTAGTGGTGTTTATTCAGTTGATAGCGGGCTGAACAAAAAACCCTCTGATTGCGCTACTTTTATTCATGTTAAAAGTGGAACTTACCACTGGTCTTCCGCAACGGAGCTTAAGGCAAGAAGACTTCTGAATCAAATGACGCTGGAGGAAAAAGTCGGACAGCTATTCCTGCTTCACTATTCCGATACTACCGTAAGAACCGCAGAGGATGTGAAGGCAATTACGGATAAATATCATCCTGGTGGATATATTGTATTCCAGCCGGATCTTGCGAATGAATCACCGGAGAGCTTTAAAGCAAAGATTAACCAGACTCAGAAGGATTCCAAAATCCCCCTTATCATCAGCATTGACGAAGAGGGAGGTAAGGTCAACCGCGCCAGCAATCTGCCCCAATACCGCTCGTCTGCATTCCCTGGTCCTCAGGATTTGAAGACAAATGGTGGTCTGCCCGCAGTTCTTGCGGACGCAGCAGATAAAGCTGCTTTTCTTAAAAACCTTGGAGTCAATATGAATCATGCACCTGTGGCTGACGTGGCGAGTACAGGATATATTTATGCCAGAACATGGGGTGGAGATGGTTTGGACAATGCCAGCTATGTCGAAGCAGCCGTGAAGGGAATGGAAGAAGCCGGCATGGGGACTACGCTGAAGCACTTTCCCGGTTACGGTTCAACCTCCAGCAACACCCATAACGGATTTGCTGTAAATTATCTGTCAGAAAATGATTTCAGGTACAACGATTTGATCCCTTTCTATGCCGGCATGAATGCAGGGAACCGGGCTGTAATGGTGACGCATAATACGATCAATTATCTGGATAAACAGAATCCTGCGTCACTTTCCCCTGCCGTCTACAGCCTCCTTCGAAACCAGATCGGCTTTGAAGGACTGGCTATCACTGACGATCTGAATATGGGTGCAGTAACCAGTTATGTCGGTGATGGGAATCAAAGCCTGGCAGCCCTCAAGGCTGGGGCGGATATGGCATTGGTTCCTTATCCTGATAAACAAATTCCTCCTGTCCTTGCTGCGGCAAAAAATGGAGAACTGCCCTTGAGAAGGATTGAAGAATCTTGCTTTCGGGTTCTGTGTTGGAAGATTGAACATGGACTGATGGATGATGTCAATGATCTGTTTACCGACGAAATTGATGTTTCCATTCCAGTAAAGGTTATCATTGATGGGATTCCCATGCAGATTGGCGAAATAACAAAGGCCCGTCTTGAAAGTTCATCTTCCGGTAGTGCTAATTACCGTGTTCCACTTGAGGAAGTGTCCGACCTTCTGGGCGATTTCGGGTTTGATCTTGAACGCTATGTTGGATCGATGGTCTTTGGCACGCAGCTGTCTTCGGATGGAAAACTGACCTTCGCACAAAATTCTATCAATAAAATTGATGGGGAATGGATGCTTTCCCTGCCAAGTGGGGCAAATTTGAACAATATTTCTGTAATGTTTGCCTCAAAAACAATGGTAAATGGATCATACGACGTAGAACTGATTGCCTCAGATTGCGGCTTTTACAGTGTAAAAGTTAACGATGTTGCCGGCTCTGTGTCGGAAGAATTAGAGGATGTTTCTTCCGTCCATTACTATGCAGCGGGAGCGTCCACAGAAGTGACTCTGCCTCAAAGGACGGCTCCGTTAACCTGGATTTTGAACAAGACTGACAACCCAGCATTTTCCTACCAAATCACAACTCAGAATGGAGTAATCACGGTTAAGCTTAATAATATTTTCTCTCCGATTGTTATTACATCAGGAGCGGAAGAAATTGTGAACTATACCGTGCAGTATTATGGATTGATTGATGGGATTGATAAATCATCAACAGGCGCCTTGGATATTATTGATACATCAGGTGGAATTCTGCCGCAGAATGGTGCAAACATTACGCCCAAAATAATGAAGCTGACGCTGAATGGCGATGGAACAGTCAAGACGGAACAATCCATCAAAAAGATCTACTTGGAAGAAACATTCCGTTACCGCGATGCTCCTGATTTGTCGTATATTGATAAGCTCAAGACTTTTGATGCTCACTATGCACCAGTAGAACTTTGGGTTTTGAAAGATGGCAGAAATCCAGAAAGTACCGAGCGGGAGGACTGGGATGTCTATAATAAGGATGACTTAGGATTGGAAAGTTTTTACGATCTCAGTCTGACAAATATTTCTGATGGTATTGAGTCTCCATCCACTGTGGTTCTGAAAAACAATGCATTTATTAGGATTCTGTATATTCCTACCGACGGAACGTCTGAGTCTCCGGTGGATTTTTGGGATTATGACATTACAGATGGATATATTTATTCAGCTATGTCTGGCAGCATGGGTTTTTCTGGTCAAGCCAATACATCTACACAGTCAAACTCGAATACCGCTTATGCAAACACCAAGTCTCAGGGAATTAACAATCCCAATAACTACACCGGTAATGGGGCGAAATTCGCATTTGGAAACGCCAATACCGGCACCGGTTTGCAATCGGAGATGGTCAACGGGATGTATTTCAATCAGTTTAATCGAATCAATGGGGTTGCACAGGCATTCAGGGGCTGCTTCTTTGGTATCGCCAAACAGCTTGACAGTGATGGAAATATTGTATTTAACAGCGATATTTCTGTTCCCGATCTTTTTGGGCCAACTTCTTTGGTGGGCAAAACCGTTGTTAATGGGCATTCTCTCCAATTCAACCGTTCCGGTGATACCTACACCCTTGAAGCCGTGAAAGGTACGCCGGCAACAAATTTGTCATCCTTCAAAAATCCTCAGCCAAAGTACACTAATATCTGGACAAACAATTTTTGGCCAATGGACTCTGCGCCAACCTTTGGAGCAGATGGGCATGACCTGGTGTTTGGTAATGAAAATTACAAAGCAAAGAGGGCTTTTGGCTTAGGTGGTTGGGAAACGCTTCCTGTTTCCGATGACGCATTGGATCATAACAGCTATTTCGGAATGCATTTCACCATCGATTTCACGATCCCGCATGACTATTGCGGCGATCTGGAATATCTCTTCTTTGGAGATGACGATATCTGGATGTTTCTGGATGGAAAACTCATCTTGGACCTTGGCGGTTGCCACTCTGCTGTTGGCGAGTATGTAAACCTCTGGGATTACATTGAACAGGGGGATACATCCCCACATCAGCTTCAGTTCTACTATCTTGAGAGAGGTGCATCTGGCTCTACTTGCTGGATTCAGTATACGATCCCGTCTGCAAAAATCATAAGCGGAGGAACTACGTACAACAACTCTCTTAAAATCCGGAAAACGTTGGTTGGCGGGGAAGAAGACAATCGCGAATTCGCCTTTACTGTCAACCTCAAGAATGGCGACGGCACTGACCTCCAAGGGGAATATCCATGTGTAACCTATGATAACCAGGGTAATATTCTTAGTGTTGGAACCATGAATGATGGAGGAGAGCTACTTCTTGCTGGTGGTTGCTATGCCATCATCCGCGATCTTCCCGATTATGTAACATACAATATCACAGAAAGTGAGTATGACTGCAATTCCTATGTTCAGGAAGGCACTTTGGATTTGTCTGTTATCCCCATCGACTCAGGCAAAAGGGAATATCCTGGAAGGTCTGAAGAAGAGGAAATCCCAGCAGTTTTCGGTGGTAGCAAAGAAGATTCATCATCACTGATTCCTAGCAGGGAAATTTCTGGTACGGTATATGGTGGAACCATTGTTGAGATTAACTATATCAATGTGTTCGGTTCCATTACCGAACTTCCTGAAACCGGCGGCCCCGGACTTCGGAATATCACCACGATTGGAGCTGCGGCGACTTCTGTTGGCGTTGGCTTCATCTGGTACCGTAAAAAAAGAAGATATTTCATTTAACAGTTCATCCCCTCGTCCTGCCCGGGCGAGGGGTTCTTTCTTTTTCTCTTCCAGAGGCTTGACTTACGGACTCAAAAAAAATATAATAAAAATAAAGATTCCCCCAAAGTTTTCGATATTTTTCATGCTAACCGCATAGCATATACTAAATCAAAACAGAGGAGGTCATTGCAAATGGATGTTGATGTCATTCGCAACGAACCCATTAAGATTAAAAACACAATAGTCCCCAAGGAGCCGGCTTCTGCTGATGCACTTAGAGAAATCTATCTTAACAAGGTTGAAGTTTTCGTGAATAAGCTCAAGCACTCCGTCTGCAAGAGTTACGCTAATCCCAGCTACGAAGGTTTTCAGGACGAGATTGTCCGCCAGAAGATGATTTCTGAGCAAATCTTCTACCTGCAAAACTGCCGGGCTGCCATCGAGCAGGCGGTAGAGGAGGGTAGGGGAGAGGCTGAAGGGCAGATGACAAAAACAACTTTCATCCGCACAGAAGATGGGCTACTTCAGGTGATTACGAGCAACATAGTTTAAAAATAGAAGCCCCCGGCAATGCCATTGTTGGCTTGTCGGGGGTTCTTTGTATTTTGTTGGTTTTGAATTGTCTGTGAAACTGGACCACACCAACTTTATTGATGGCTATATCCATTACTACAATACCCGCCGGGTTCAGCGAAACCTCGGCATCCTGACCCCATGGAGAAACACGAGCTTTGCCTCGCCGCCTAACAAAAACCGGAAATTCGGGTTGCCTGCGCCAGCAGACTACCCGAATCTCCGGTTGCCACAGCGCGGCATACCTGCCGCACTGTGAAAAATCTTTATATTTTTTCTCTGTCCTCTTGACGGGGTGCGGTTCATTGTTTGGATATTGCGGGGGCAATTTGACCTGTGAGGTGGGCCGCCAGATCACACATCCAGGTCATCTGGACATTCAATCTCAGTACAGGCTTTATTCACATCTAACAATATTGTACCTTTTGATCTGGTAATATACTTTTGCAGATTCACCTGGGGCGGGATTTCGGAGAAATCACAGATACAGAAGTCAGATAGGTCAATCATATCCGGAATGACTCCCAAGGGTCCTGCCAAGCTGCTGTCTGCATGGTCGATACACACTGCAGCATCACATGGAGGACAGGCCCTTGTCATGATATTTTCCATTTCCAATTCTGCATCATCTTCAGTATCAGAGCCTGCTCCATCAATAACCGCCAGTATGCGGAGTGGCCTGTCGGGTATTGAATGCCGTTTAATTTGCGTTACCAACACGGAATGGGAGTGGGACGCTTCGATATAGAAATTTCTGACTTCGAATATTTCGATCAAAAAATCAATGATGGCGTTAAAATTTTCCAAAGTATCCGTTGTGATCTGATTCACAAAGAAAATACTGCATGACCGCTTTTCTTTGTCCGTATACAACGTCTTCAGATACCGCCAGTTTAGGTGTTCGGCGATTCTGCGGCATCCATTTGATAAAATTTGGAATACTCTACTCCTGCTTATTCCCATCTGCTCAGCGAGATGCTGACACTCATGACCCGCAGATATGGCCTGATAGACTAAGCGTTCCCGGTCAGGGATATGCCAGACACGCTCCGTAATGGCCTGCGCAGTTTCCGGGCAGGATATATCAATTATGGTCAAAGCGGGCATAGTCTCCGCCCGATCAAAGAGGCGATTCTCTATCCCCAATAAACCCCTGTACAGGTAGCTTATTAAATGGGTGGAACGTGCCAAAAGCCATCGTATCATCCACCTGTAAGACAGCGTTGCATCGAACTCATCTGCTGGGAGGATAATGACCTTGTCAACCACACAAAAAGGAATCCAACTATACTTATACCACGCATACACTCCACGACCTTCGAAATATTCTTTGTGCAGAGCGATGGTAATGGTGACTTTTCCTGGGTAACGGGATCTCGCCTTCAGCGCAGCCAGAAAGCAGCGATTGTAGAAGCGGCCATGCTGATAGACAAGAAACTCAACCGTTTCGTTTTCATCTACCACCTTTTCAACCGCTGATTGCAGCATATTATCTATATCTGGATCGTAGACATCGTCGTGTCCGAAAAACAAGCATATTGCCATCTTTATTTCCCTTTTCTGTTATTCCAGGCGGACTGATCCAGTTTTATAATGCAGAATGAGAAACTGCTTCACTATTCTGCCCATTATTTAAACCAGCTCGCGTCAACGCCGCATTCATAAAATCCATACCATGCCGGCAGCAGTAGGCGCCAACCATATCCACAGCAACTTTTCTCTGATGAAAATAATCATCAAATTTTTCTTTGCTTTCTGCGTTCAGCAACTCTGAATATTGATTACATACCTACGTGAGTTTGTCCTCGGCTGCAATGAGCGCGCTGGGGTATTTTGTTGCTGCCCCGAACCGTCTCCGACATACAAATGTTTCTCGACAACGCTGATAAGCCCTAATGACCAGAAGTAGTCTTTCAAAAGGGCTTCATAATCGGCAAATGCCCGATTAACTGCGTTTTCGTAGCTTTCTATCGTGGGCTCATCCAGTGCTTTTCGAACCTCTCCCCAAGCGACCCGACTTTGACTGAGCTGGTCAAAGTGTGGCGTGGCTTGTTCACGCCGCTTTTGCACTCTGGTTTGTCCCAGTCAGGGCTGTTTCGTTCCGTTGCTGGCAAAACCATAATTGTCTTACGAATACTACCCTAATGGGTGGCACTTGTTGTTTCTCACTTGTAAGTGATGTTTCCGGAATTGTCAACCACAACAACGGCAGTGCTATTGCAGAAGAACATATTGGGACTCTTCTGCAGGATAGTACGGGGATAAATATAACCCTGTCCGCACTCATAGATGCAAACAAACGGGACTTCTTCCTCTATGACTGCAACTGAGTTGATCCTATCTCCGTCATTCCCCACGATTTTCCCGTCTTCCCAGTAAAGAGGGTGTCTGGTGACAGCTTCCAAAACGGCATTATTGGAGAGCTGACGCATGACCTCTTTCATGATATCGTCCACCATCCAAATCCGTTGCCATGCCCGGATGAAGAAGTGGCGACCGAAGACGACCAAGTACTCCTGCATCCAGTCATCCACACGAAGCCAGGTCTCACGGACTTGGAAGTTTTCCGGGTCGAGTTTTTCATCTGCGCGGAGTTTTGCAAAAAACTCATCCATGCGCAGAATACTCTCCAGCCGGGACAGGTAAGGGGTCAGGTTCTGATTATTCTCGATGTGACTGTTGATGTACATTTTCATCGCTCCTTTTAATTTTTTTGCGTCTACAGCGAATGCAGCCTTTTGATTACAGCCTCAACAAATCTTGAGTGGTTCTATGCGTAAATTAAAAAAAATATAAGAGTCCTGATGGAAATACAAATAACACCGGTGGTTAGAAGCGTAGTGCTTTCAACCACCGGTGCTTTTTTCAAAAAATAATTCTACCTCCGCGTGATAGCCATTTCTTGAACGATCCATGGATCTCTTGATACGGCGGATTTCATCCTGGGCAAGCTGTACCCCTTCCGCCAATTCTTCCAAACCGACGTCTTTATTGGCGCTGAACGCCAAGGTCTGAGGACCGATGTCAAGACCAACGCAGCCTTTGCCCATGATATGAAGCAGCTCTCCGGTTTCCGGCTTGACCTTTACAGGAGGAGGCCCCTCCAGAACCAGCTGAAGAAAATATCTCCAGCCTTCTGGATACGCTTTTCTGATGATGCGGCAATAGCACACCCGCCGGCTGAGAGCATCTTTTTCGTAGCCATATGGATCCTTGCGGCTCCGTTTAACACGAATACAAAGCTTGTTGGAGCCGCCGCCAAGGGTTACAGCCATTTTCTCCTTATCAAAAACGATATTCGTCTTGTTGCTTTTTCCCTCAATGGCAGCAAATTGAGCGAAGGGGGAAAAAGAAATATCTTTTCCGTTTCTGTACAGCTTTGCATCAAACATGGCCCATACGGAGTCAGCGATTTTCTGGGCAACAGTGCTGCCAATCAAGGTTTGATAGCTCTTCCGATATTTCTTCATCTGCTTTTCGAAATCAGCCTTAGAAAATCCATACCTGCGAATTATCTCGTTGCGAAGCACACATAGGGCCTTTTTCTTCTCTGTGAATTCATCCACCCTTGATTGAAGATATGCCAGCTGCTGTTCATCTTTACCGAAAAGACGAACCGCTTTTTTCTTCCCAGCATTTTTCTTTTTTCGGGAGATTTTCTCTTGAAGCTTTTCCAGTGTCTCAACCTCATCGACATATTCAGAATAAAGATCTGCTAACACTTTCTGGTTGCTCCTCCAGATGCGAGTGCGCATCATCTCAGTTAGCTGACGGGAGTACCAGGCTATGAGATTGTTTTTCATGTTGTTTGCGATGCGAAACATCTTATCCAATGTATCATGCTGATGTCTGGAATAGCTCAGTGGCAATTCTATGACACACCGCTCTCCAGTCGCTGCTGTCTTATTCCATGGACTCATAAGAAAACCTCCTTCCTTGGAAAAGATATTCTATATTATGCTATTATCCGGAAAAACATCAAGACTTTGTACTGAAATTTTTGAGTTGTCCCTAATTCATTCCCTTTCTTTTCCTGGTCCATTCCCAGTTACCGCTTTCAGCCCACCCCTTACGGAGTGGGCTTTCTCGCGGCTATTCTGTAATTGGGTGATGGCTCCCTTATATTAGGACAGTAATATGAAATTATGCATTCTTGTCTCAATCGTGATGGGGGTGTTCGCATGGATGCAGACGGACTGCCTGGTTTCGGTATGGCTCCCGAAGAAGGATTTCCATCTTCTTGTAGTGGTTCGTTTTTTATCCAAATCCATTTGGACTCAGCGGTCTAGGCCCTCTGTAGGAAGCTTTTTAATAATTTATCCGTTGTCTGTAAACATCTTCAGATTGGATTCTTATATATAGAGCCGGCGAAAAATATAGGGTCTCTTACTGCGTTTGTAGTAGTGCTTTAATAAAACCTCTTCCAGACAAGATGCGAGTATGTTCTACTGTTAAAGCCAATCTTTTCATATTGATTCTATTCATGGGTTTTACGCCGTATCCAGATTAAAGTTCATGTACTCTTTCGTGGACGAAAGTATCAGCGCTGTGGTATTGTCGCTGCTCAGATAGGCGACCGAATTCTTGCGCCGTTTCAGTATAACAGAACGATGGATAGCTGTTTTTGGCTTTCTAACCATTTTTGCCTTCTCTGGAACAAGGAACCGCAATTGTAATGGATAATACTTCATTCCATTCCCAAAAGCAGCTTTTTTATTGCCCAAACTGCCGGGTGTAAACTTCTCTTTCTTCCACCCTGCTCCCCGGAACTCAATCCTATCAAACATTTCTGAATTTGGCTAAAGCGCTCTTCGAGAAAATTCCTTCCCGCTGTCTGCTCCTTTGATGACGCCCTGTGTGCCGTTTTTTTACTGTGGTAACCATAAAAGTGTGTGCCGTACGGCACACACTTTTATAAAACAAAAGCTCACTCCTTCTTTAAGTAAATTTTGCGACATTTTTCATTCACTAGGCAAGCCATAGCATGGACGTTAATTTAGGTGCTTCGATGACTAAGGTCTGTGCCGTACGGCACAGACCTTAGTTAGTGAAGATACTCTATAAACGAAGAGGGCATCAAAGAGCAGAAGCTCTTGTTGCCTCTTAATGTGAAAAGAAAACGGGGTGATTAGAAATCCTCGTTCTGGAAGAACCCAGTCATTGCCTGTACGCCTTGAGGTGTGGCACTCCTCTGCAGGGCAGCCTGGTTCAGGGCAACAGACTCGAACTCATTGATAGACTCCGGCGTAAGAGAGAAGCCTCCACATCCAGCATTAACCACAGCACAGAGGCCAGGAGTGTCAGCAAAGAACTCTCGGATCTCGTCGTAGTTAAACACATTTACGACCTTGTACTCCTCAGGCTTCAGCCTTGCTCCAGTGCCGTAAATCTTCTTGAACTCGTCATCCGTGAAGAGCAGAAATGCCTTTCGCCCATCATTCATGGTGACATAGTGAAAGTCGGAATTGCTGACATTCAAAGATTCGCCGGGATGAAGTGTACGGGTGGGATGCAGGGGTGCATAGAATGTACTCTTCTTAAAAGTCTCCCAGAAAAGGGCGACCATTGCTTCTGTGCAGCATTCAGCTTGGACATCCTGCCTATAGCAATACATAATCGAATTGAGGGTGGGATTGCGCAGGGGCGCCTCAAAGGAAATGATGCCTTCATATGTGGCAGGAGGAGCCAGATCCTTTAATGCGACCCAAACTGCATCGTCCAGACGGACATGCGTTGCCCCTAAATCTCTGTATCTCTTCCAAAGAGCGTCCACCCAGCCGCTGGTTTCCAAAAGAGCAGGAATGGAGTACCTTTTATTCATTGCAATCTCATCGCACTTGGCGGCAGCCGCTTCCTCTGTAGAGTAGAGATTAAAGTAGACGTGATTTGGATCTGCAAAGTAATAAGGCAGTCCAGTTTCGGGTTCTGCAATAGCGTAGAAAGAAATCCCCTCTTTCAGCTTATTACAGAGGAACCGATATCCAGGACCGTCCAGGTCAAAACCGTAGGGAATGATCCCTTGCAGTCCGCTTTCTTTGAAAATTGAATGCAAATTTGCCATTATATTACCTCCTTCTTATGGCTATTGGAGCTTTGCTGGATGAAGTTTTAACCGCTCTGACTGTTCCCTCCCCTTACGAAGTGGACTTCCAGCGGCACTTTTATGTGATTTGTTTTCTTTATACGAGAAGATCCACAATTATATAAGTAGACGGACGGAGTGTGGGGTACTCCGTCCATCTTTCAGACTGCGGATACAAACTGAACATAAATGTTATCGTTCCACAGGTTCAATTGAGGTTTTCCGATAAACTTTGACGGCAAAGACCTCCGATTTTTATACTCCTCACCCTTGTTCCAAAAGATAATGGATAAACCAGAGTTTTCGCAGCGCAGCTTAACATGCTGCTGTTCGGACCCCATATATTGAATAGATGTTGGAATTGCTTTCAGCCCAAAGAGTGGCTCGGGAAAGCCCTCTCCATATGGCTCCAAAATCCGAAGGCTGTGGATCAAGTCTTCTGTCAGTGTATCCTCTGTTAAAACAGCGGCAAGCGGTGTTTCCTTACGAATTGTTTTCCCCTCAAGACAATTCGTTGCATATGTGTTAATTGCGGTACGGAACGAATCGAGACTTTCAGCCGGCAAAGAAAGACCAGCAGCCTTTGCGTGTCCTCCATGGCTTAGTAAGTATTGGTCGCATGCATTCAATGCCTCATTGAGAGGGATCTCATCCAGACTTCTGCCTGATCCCTTCAAAACCCTAGTTTCTCCTCTCGCAAGGACGATTGCGGGTTTCCAGAAAAGCTCCTTCAGTCTGCCTGCTATGATGCCGACAATCCCTTCATGAAAAGAGTCATCATAGATGACAAGAACCGGATCGTCTTCGCACTCCTCAGCCATAGAGATTGCCCTCTCTGTCTGTTCCTTTGTCATCTCCTTTCGGACTTTGTTTGTGTCAATAAAGGCGGAGCATTGGAGCCGGACCCAGTCGGGATCATTGGAAAGGAGAGCATCTACCGCAAGAGCTGTATCCTCACACATGCGGGACAGAGAGTTAAGGATAGGTGCGATTTGAAAGGCCAAGGTATAATGTGCGTTTACTTCTTTGACATTCAGGAGCGGAAGCAGTATAGCGAAGAAAAGCCGGTCGCCGGATTCAATTCGCTGGAGTCCATCCTTCAGGAGCGCTCTGTTCTCCCCTGTCAGAGGAACAACGTCAGCAACGGTCGCCAAAGCGACCAGGTCTAAGGTATTGAATACGGGAGTGGGGTCTTTCTTCATGTAGCGGTACAGATCGAGCATTACCCGGAAAGCAAGGCCGCAGCCGCAGAAATCGCGAAAAGGATATGTTTCATCTTTCCGCTTCAAATCAACAACAGCAGCTGCATTTGGCAACTTTTCTCCTGGCTCATGGTGGTCGGTCACTACCACGGTCAGGCCCCTGCTGTTGGCATAATCAATGGCGTCAATACCATTGATCCCATTATCGACAGTCATGATAACATCCGTGTCCGGGTACATCTTCAGGATGTTATCAATCCCGTTTTTGCAGATGCCAAACCCATCCACCTCACGCCGGTTGACGTAGTGATGGACATTTGCTCCCAAAGCGGACAGGCACTCGACTGCTAAAGCCCCAGCAGTAATGCCGTCGACATCATAGTCGCGGTAGACAACGATGTGCTTATCTTCTTTTACCGCTTCGGAGAGAACCTCCACTGCAGGCTTAATATCCTGACAAGCCAGAGGTTGAATGGCAGACTGGAACGAAGGAAACAGAATGTCTCGAATCGCCTCGTTTGACGTATATCCTCTTTTAAAAAGAAGATCAAGGCAGACAGGATTCAGTAGCTTCAGCTCATTGTCAAGGATACTCAAATCGGATTGAATAGGGCTGAGCGTATAGGTTTGTTTCAAAGGAATCACCTCTCCATTCGTTATTCTTTCAGAGAATGAGCAGAATCAGGAAGCAGGCGGCGATAAAAGAGATATCAAGCACAGCGGCTGCCCCAGCAGTCAGAAGCAGATTTAATCCCAGATTTTTGCGACTCTGAGAGGCGTAAGTATATGTCATAATCGTCCTTACCTTTCTAAGCATTTATTTTCTCCTTTCATTTTAACGTTATTTCAGAAATTCCACAAGAATGAATTGTTAATAAATTAGAAACTTATGGATTTTTAATCCCTACATCTTGTGGTTTCTTCTTGGCTTTCATCCCATGATATGCGTTTGCTCAAAAAATTATCGACCTCCCTTAATAAATTTTTTACGTTTTGCATACAAGAAAATGATCGAGGGGACATCTGCCCTTTGCTGCATGCAAACGGCTGCAGAAAATACATAAACGCCCTCGTAAAGGAGGTATACAGCCATGAAAGTCATGAAAAAACTGAACACGCGGATTATGTCTTTCCTCGTGGCGATTATGCTGGTCTTCGGGGCGGTTGGGCAGTCTGTGACCGTTGCCTATGCGTACATGCCCGGATCCGGAGGAGGCTCTGGAACCGGCGGTACCGGAGGAACAGGCTCTGCAGGCGGCAACATTTTTGACCTTGTTGGCGATGATGGCGGAATCAACAGTAGCAGTGATGTTGCACAGCAAAATACCGACGGCAGCTTCACCACAATCATCACCAAGTATAAGGCAATCGCAGTTGCCATCATGGGCATCCTGACCATCACAATGTTGATCTTCATGCTGATTCAGTTTACTAAGCTGGGTGCTGCAGGAGACAACGAAATGGCTCGAAAGAAAGCTATCATGGGAATTCTCACGACCGGAATTGCGACTGCCCTGCTGGGTGGCGCAACCATTATTGTCGGCTTCTTCTGGGGCGCTCTCACTGGTAGCTAAGCCTTTGAGCTACGCACTTCATAAACAACAAATTAGGTCAGCCGGGATGCCTATTTTGAGCTTCCCGGCTGACTTTATAGGAGTGAAGGACTATGAAAAAAAGAATTATATCTGCTCTAGCTGCTATTTTCTGCCTTTTCTACTTGTCAATACCTGCCTTTGCAGGCACAGGAAACCCTTATCAAGACTCACATGGACAGGGTTATTCTGAGTATCAGGTTGGAAGTCATCCTGCATCTGGCGGAAATTCGGGGACGAATGCAGGAGGAATCCAATCTAATGGAGGGTTTTATAATGGAGCGGGAGGAAATAATCATGGAGGAATGCCTGGCTCTGGAACACAGTCTGGAGGAAACAGTGGGATTCCAGGTTCTGGAACGGGGTATTATCCGGGTGCAAGCAGCTGGACTCCAGGAAGTCAAATTCAACCTCTGCCTACCTCTGGCGCAGGCAATCCACATCCTTCCGGATCATTTCCAGGTGGCACATCTGGCGGAGGCGGATCTGCAAGCAATCACTTTGATGCAAGTCTCGGCTCCGATGGCTCGATTACCATTAACCTTCCAGGTGCTGAGGGAGTCAGCGCTGGAGATCCCAGTTCAGCAATCAGTCTGATCTTTCAGAAATACAAAAAGATCGCTGCTGTAATAACTGGCATATGCGTTATAACAGCTATCCTTAGCCTCTTAATTCAAATTACGAAGCTAGGCGCTGCTGGAGACAACGAGCGCATGAGAGCAATGGCTCTGAAAGGGATCATCTTCAGTGGATCTGCTCTTGCTGTATTTGGTTCTTTGGCGGCAGTTGTTGGCATCTTCTGGAACGCATTTATATAAACTTTCTGACTTAATGGATATGAAAGGAGGTCCCAAACAGTTCCTGTTCGGTTGCCCGAATAGGAAACTTAGAGGGAAATTTTATGAAGAAAACAAAGATTTTTAAGGCAATTTCTGCCTTTGTCACACTGAATTTTGGTACAGTTATAGCTCAGGCGTCCACAATCACGATTCCTGGTGGAACAATGAAGTCTCTGGGCGAAGCGCCAGATGCGTCAGAACTTTCCGGATTCTTTTCAGGATTCAAGACGATTGGCACGGCCATCAGCGGTATCTGCGCTATTACGGCTCTGATTTATTTCGTCATCAACCTGACAAAATTCAGTACTTCGGCAGGCAACGATATGCAGCGAGCAAGGGCGCTCAAAGGGCTCCTCTTCTCGGGTGTTTCCCTTGCCCTGTTTGGCGGCATCACAGTTATTGCCGGTGTCTTCTGGAATGCAATATAACAGAAAACCTCCACTCTCTCGCAATGAGAGGTGGAGGTTTTTCATGGTACTGTCCCCTGATAGAGCAAAAAGAAATTGCATAGAAAAAGAAATAGAAAGGAGAAAGCGCAATGGCAAACTACAAGCTTAACGAGCAAATGGTGGCGGGTATGTCTGAGGGAGATAAAGAGACAATTCTATCCCTCTATCTCCACCGGTGCCTAACGCCCTCCTTAATTGTAAAGCATCTTTATCGCATTGATGGTATCCAAGAAGAAATTGCAAACCACAGACTTGACGCAATGATTCTTGATCATCTCATTGAACCCGTCCCCTATGGCAGCAGCGAGGAAGCTCTTTTTCTGACTCAATTTGGAGTAAGAACAGTGGTTTCACTTTTTGGCGACCGACTGAAGAAGCTCTATAAACCAGGTTCTCAAAATACTGCGCTACCTACCTGTTTTGACCTCAAAATGCATCCTGCAAATATCAACCATCAGATGCATCTGAATCAGTTTGGGCTAGAGTTTGAAGACTACGCCCGGGGAGATGCTGCGTATACATACTACGATGAAAAGTTTATGCCCCCCGCCTCAGACTTCATTATGCCGGATGGAATGATTGTCCTTCCAGAGAGGATCCTTTTTTTGGAGATGGACATGGGAACAGAAAGAGTGAAGCGCCTGGCGCAGAAATGGAACAGCTACCGCATGTTTCTGAACTCGCCGAAGGCATTCTATGAGAAGAAACCAATTACCATGTTCTTTCTTCTTGCAGGAGTCAAGAGGCTTTCGTACAGACAAAAGAGTGTTATGCGCAGCTTAATGACATACCTGAACGGCAGGGTTAATGGAGAGTTTGAGGCATATATTGAGACCCCAGAAATGTGCCATGAAATCCTCCAAACAAGATATCTCTCTGCCGGCACAGAAATGGCGGGGGCGGAGAAATCAGTTTTAGACTGTCTCAGAGCGAAGTATGGTTTTACCGTTACACAGCCGCCCTTTCTGAAGACATTAGGCTTTCCTGGTGCATATTACATCAAGCGCCTTAACACACAAGGAAAAATCGATGTTATTGGTTCTCGTCCGCAGGAATTTATTTTGGATTTGTGGCTGGATCGACGTTTTTCTTTGTTTCAGAATATCACCAACATTGAACGGAATGAGAAAGTCATGCGAGAAAGGGTTGGTCGTGAAGTCCCATATTTACTGGTAGTCAGTTCTCCAATATGGGCAAAACGTATCCCATCCATTACGAAAACAGCCATTTCTGAAACTATTTTCTTTACAACTCCAGATAGAATGAGTACGAAAAGTGACTGGTGCAGGGCGCTGTTTCAAATTGACCAACTCAAGAACATGAATCATTTTAAGGATGACTCCCTCTTAGAAACGGTCCACGAACTGCGCATGGCTAAGTTATAAAATTGACGAAAGGAGATAGTTCTTTCATGAAAAAACTTTTATATGCAATCAATCACCGGCAGACGGAGGATATGATTTCTGAGTATCTGTCCGGCGAGTACCTGCCGGTTGGCGCTGCTACCTATAAGGAAGCAATCATTGAGCAGCTGCATTCTACCGGGGCGGATGTTGTTTTGATTCGCGATTCTCTGCCTGGATCAACAAGCTTGGAAAGTCTCCTGAAACGAATCAGGGTGGAATGTCCAGATGTCCGGGTGGTTCTCATTTGCTCTCACCGCCAGAAAAAAGATCCATTTTTGCAGGAAGTGGTGGGCCTTGCCATCTACGACATCATTAACTCCGACCGTCCCACAGTAGCAGAAATCGCTTCCTACGTCAAAACACCAAGGACCTTCCGAGATGCCGCTCAGTATGGGATTGGTCTCCCAGAAGCACCCATCAAGGCCAGCTATAATCCACCCCCAGCTCCTTCTTCTAATCCCCACCAGCAGCAGGATGAGAATGCGATGGTAAAGAAGACAAAGGGCTTCCTCTCGGATGTCGCAAAAGGATTCGCTGCACTAAAGAAGGCTCCATCTGTTAGTGACTCTGCTACCCCACCTGCTGTGCCAACTCAAAGAGCAGAATCACATACGCCCACATCATCTAGCGGCGGAGGTGGCGCACAAGTAAACCTTGAGCTTCTGAGAGAGTCCATCAAGGAATCAGAGGCGAGAAAGGCCCAGGCGGATCTGGACCGCCTGGTTAAAGAGGCTGTTGATAAACAAACTGCAGCCCTGTTGTCCAAGGTGGAAAATCTTCAGAAGCAATTGGAGCGAGCTGAGTTAGATACAGCCGTAGCGGAGAAGCATGCCTCCAGCACGATAGAGGAATTGAATGCACTGCGCACAGAACGGGATGGACTGAATATTACCCTGACAGATACCCGCCGGGAGATGCAGCAGGCTATCGATATGTATGAATCTCAACTCCGCGCTCTCCATGACCCTACCAACACCCCAGAGTGGTACTCCCAGCAAACAGCACTGTGGGATTCCCAAAAAAATTCTCTGACAAAGGGATTAGAGGATAAGACCAGAGAAGTGGAAGAGCTGACAGCGAAGTGTAATTTCCTGACAGAGCAGATAGAGAAGCTGAATGGAATTATTACAACTCAGAAAGAACAGATTCAGCGGGCGAAGGATATGCAGTTGAGTGAGGCTGGCTCCGATGAGCTGATTGGACAGCTGAGGGCGGAAATTTCAGAGGTGAAGAGTGAGTCCGCTCAGCTTAATGCAGATTTGGAACGTACCAGAAAAGAGCTGGAAATTGCCCAGGAGGGCGGAGCCGACTTTTCCGTCCCTCTGGAGGAAGTTCCTCAATTGCCGGACGATACTGTCTATAAAACCTCCGCTGAGTCTCCCAAGTCTATTCTCTTTCTTGGAGCGAAGCACGGTATTGGTACAACTACTGCTGCGATGAATCTTGCCGCCGGTTTGGCAGGCCGGGGATTCAAGACGATACTCGTAGAGTTCAACCAGAACTACCCTATGTGTAATCAGTTCTTTGAGTTCACGCACATACCATTTGGAATTGAGGAGGCCGCTAAGGCGGTTGCCTCCGGCGAGATGGCTGCGGTAGACAAATCTATCATACGTCCCCATGGACTCCGCCCGACAAAAGGAAGCCTATACAAGACCTATAAGAAGCTCCCAGCTGGACTGCACTTCATGCTCTTTTCCAATCAGTCCCTGGTTAACCGCAGCTACGAAAAGAATCCTCTGATTACGGAGGCAACACTGTATACACTACTGAGTTACCTATCAAAGCGGCAGCAATATTCCCACATCATTGTAGATGTCCAGTGTGACGACTTCCGGACTCAGGAGAGCCTGTTGCAGAGCGGCTATCAGTTCGATAAGCTTTGTCTGGTTCTGACTCAGGACCCTCATGCGGTGGTGTCTGCCGGTGTTCAGATTACAAATCTGTCCAAGGCGCATGCGTCCAGCATGGTTGCAGGCGGCGAATTTATTATCAATAAGTTCGCACCCAATGCGCCCATCACACAGAAGAAGATTGAGCAGATTCTTCGTATACGCCCTGCGCAGATTACGAAACTCTCTGAGGATACCAATGGCTTTTTGACAGCTGCAGGTGCAGGAATCCCATATCTGCTGAATAGTGGGCATCACTGGATGGAATACGATGTTCTCCGCGCAAAAGTCTGCCCTGACACATAATATAATATTTTCCGCATGTTTTGCATATAAACAGGAAACGGATAATAAAGAAACGTCCGTTCTGTTTGTGGAAAATATGAAGTGAGGAGGTTTTTGAAAATGAAGCGGATTTTTGCACTGTTGACCATCTTGATGCTCACCCTCTGTCTCACCACCTCTGCGTTTGCCTCCAACGGAACGCGGACCGGAGAGGTTGTTGGCGGAGGAAGCGTTGATACTGAGGTCGGCACTGACGCATCCCGGCATCATGGCAGTGGAACGAGCAGCGGAGGAGTCGACCTGAGCAACCCCAACGCAACACAGGACTACATCAACAATGAGCTGTTTGGTGGAAATGGGGTCATTACCCCGAATGTCTCTACAGACACCATCGTTGGTAAGTTGGAGTCGAAGGGGAACGACATTGTTTACATCCTTCAGACCGTTGGCAAATATGCCTGTATTGCCGCCTTCATTATCTGTTGCATCCTGACCCTGATTGGTATTATCGGCAACAAGCGGCTGTTGGCTGGCGCCATTATCGGCCTGGTCATCTCCGGCGTAGCTTATGCCGGAATCGTCTGTGGACGGGAAATCGTCAACTGGATTGCGGCCTGGGCCGCTTCCTAATGAAGGAAAGGGGGCGATGACAAATGCTCGCCTTTCTGCAACAAAATTACATGGCTGTTCTGATTATCGGGGGCATCCTGGCAATAGTACTCTTTGCCATCTGCATCATCTGGAAATTCGTCCGGCTTGCCATTGGGATTGCGATTCTATCCATAATCATTCCCATCCTCTTCACAATTTTCTGGGGCGATGGCTCGGCGTACATCTCAGAGCTTGCATCCTATCTAACGCCAAACCACCAACAGCAGTTGGAGGATGCGTACGCCTATTATAAGGATCAGGATTCAAAGGACCCCATCATCAACTCTGATGCCGTCTCTGATAAAATCACCGACATCTTTGATTCCATTAAGGAAACAGAGAAGGAGGTAACGGACGGGACGGTGGACTATGTGAAAGAACGAGTGGACGAATGGCTGAGACAAAGCCCGATTCAAAAAACAGCAGAAGCAGACTCCGGCTAAGACTCTGGGGTCTGCTCTTTCTTTTACCCTCTCTCCGGCCCAGATTTGCGCTCCAGGAAGGGGATAGCCATTTGGGAAAGCGGGGAGTAGGGGTAGGGGGAGACTGCCTAAGAACAGGCTGGGAAGGCCGCTGGGGGTCTCCTGATAAATAGGGTCCCATTTTGCATATTTCCTAAGAAGAAACTAAGCGGGCACAGGGAGGTGAGAAACTTATGGCTCGTATGTATAAAGTCTCCGCAGATGTAAGCGAGAAGGAAAAAGCGGTTGGCGGCATTATGACATTTGGGCAGGCAGGATGGCTCGTTCTTGGCTTTCTGATCTGCGCTGCGTTATTTTTGCTGCTGGCGAATATCCTTCCCCCTGTTTTAGCTTTAATTCTCGGGCTTCCGCCTGGGATTGGATTTGGGTGTGTCTTTGCCTTCTACAAAAAGGAAGGACTTCCGCTCTCCACTTACATCCTTTACAAGAGATCCTTTGATAAGAAATCAAAACTCATGGTAAACGACCTTGTCTACGGCAAGACGTTTGCCAAAGAAGATGAGCTTTTTAACTGAACTCCCAATCAATTTTAGAAAGGAGCTGAACTCATTTGGGTACGGCAATTTTAATCACCCTTATTATGCTCGTTATTTTTGGAGCCGTTGGCGCTGTTGCCTTTATCATGATCAAGAAAATCGACCCCAAGAATAAGGACACCAGCGAGAATCCGGATATCAAGGAGGCGCAAGAATTTCTGCCCTTCGAGGATATCACGAACAATATGATTATCCTCCCGAACCACCGGTATCGGGCAGTTATTTCCTGCTCCTCAACCAACTATCAACTGAAGACAGCCGGTGAAAGGGAGCAAATCGAGATGTCCTTTCAGCGGTTCTTGAACACCATCACATTCCCAGTGACCTTCTTTCTTCAGACGAAGGTCATTGATAATACGGAGCGGCTGCAGACCCTAAAGAAGGATGCGGAACGCACTGTTTCGGAATTCCCCAATATGGCGAACTACGCTGAACGATATCAGAAGGATATGGCGAATCTAAACCAGGTGATTGGCAACAACCAGCAGAAGAAACGCTATATCATCGTTACATACGATGATTCCGGTGACCTGGACACCCTCTCTGATGAAGAGAAGGTCATCCATGCAGAGAAGGAGATTCAGCACCGCTGCAACGGCCTTATCAGCAACCTGCAGGCGGTAGGTGTGAAAGGCACCGTCCTAAATACGGCGGAGCTGATTGAGTTGGTCTATTCTTGTTATTACCGGAACGACTACAGTTATGCCGAAGCAATTGCTGAAAAGGAACCCTTTTCCATGTTCGTTGGCGGCAGCGAGGATAAGTTCAGGGATTTGCCGAAGGCAAAACTACTGGATTTGATTCTTGGTGAAGCCATCAATAAAATCGAGCTCTCGAACGTAGATTCCGACCCAGGCGGGCGCAAAACCTTGGATGAACTCAAACATCTCAGGGACACCTATGCCGGCTACTTCACGGAAGATAGAGAGGAAGGAGGACTGGATCATGTTTAAGAAGAAGAAAAGACCCGATATGGATGTCCCTGCTTTTCAGGACGCTCCCGTTCTTGGGCAGGATGTATCCCTCACGAAGAATCGTCTCAGCAATGGCATCCCTCACAAGAAGGATTTGATTGCCCCGCCTCATGTGGACCGGTCGTCTCCCGACCATCTGCAGGTTGGTCCTAAATTCATCAGGAACTTCATTATTGCCGGCTTTCCAAAACAAATCGGCGTGGGCTGGGCCAACAGTATCTATAACTACGAGGGAGACCTTGACCTCTCCATTCACATCAATCCGACTGACGAGCGCACCGCCATGGATGAACTGACCACGAAGATTACTCAGTTCGAGGCCCAGTTGGAGACGGAACTGGAGAAGGGCAGCAACCGGAACATCACCCGCCTGCGTACCCAAATTGACGACCTGTATGAGGAGCGCCGGAAAGCGGAACAGAACTACATCTCCCTGTTTTCCATCCAGATGATTATGAACCTGTTCACCGACTCTCTGGAGCAGTTGAATAAGGAGTCGCAGCTTCTGGAGAACTCCCTGAAAGGCCACAAAATCAAGCTCATGAGTACATTTCTTCGGCAGGACATGGGCTACAAGAGCGCCCTTCCTTTCGCAAAGTCCTGGCTGCCCAGGAGCTACCGAAACTTCAACTCTGAGGGTTTGACCGCCTGCTACCCCTTCTACAACGCAGAAATCTCCCATCCGTCCGGGGTGTTCCTGGGCGTCAACAATCAGACCCAGACGCCTATTTACATCGACTTTTACAACCGGCGGCTGCTGAATAACGGGAATACCACTGTCTTCGGTACTGCCGGTTCTGGTAAAACCTTCATGGTGTCCCTGCTGACAATGCGGTCTGTCCTGAAGGGTATCCGTACGGCTATTGTGGATCCCGAAGGAGAATATAAAACCATTACCCAGGCCCTTGGCGGTGTCAACATTGAAATCAAACCCAACGGAGCCATCCCCAACCCCTTTGACCTGGAGGATGAGGAGGAAGTGGATGACTTTGGGAAGCCTACGGGACGCCGGGTGGTAGAGTTGCGGAGCAAGGTTTCCGATCTCCTGAACCTGATTGGCGTTATGTGCGGCGGACTGGAAAGGGAGCAGATTTCCCTGTTGTCCCTTGTCATTGCAGATACCTACAAGGATTTCGGCATGACAGAAGATCCCAACTCCCTGTACACAGATGACATCGTACTGAATGAGCAGGGCGAGTTTGTCCATCACGGACAAAAGAAGACCATGCCCACTCTGTCCGATTTCCACCAGCGGCTTGTCGCCGCATCAAAACAGGAGGGGAATGGCTGCCTTGTTTCTGTCGCAAACTCCCTGCAAATGTTCGTAAAGACAGGTGTGTATGGACTGTTTGACTGTCAGACAGCACCAGAACTGGCAGATATGCGAGACGCACCAGTCATTACTTTTGACGTATCTGCTTTGGAAGACAAGGTGTTGCGTCCTATTGGCATGTACATTGCCCTGACCTGGTGTTGGGAAAAATTCGCCAAGAAAAACATCGCAGTCAAGAAGCGTATCGTCTGCGACGAGGCGTGGATGTTGGTCAAAAAGGAAATGGCGGGTTCTGAATTTACCGCCCAGTTCTTGGAGAACACTGCCCGCCGCATCAGAAAGAGGAACGGTGCGCTGCTGGTTGCGTCCCAGAACTTCAAGGAGTTTGCTGATAATCCCCAGGGACAGGCGGTACTGACCAATGCAACAGTCAACATCTTTCTGCGGCAAAACTCTACAGACATTGATGACGTGCAGAAGGTATTCAAGCTGTCCAATGGTGAGCGGAACTTCCTGGTAAGCGCAACCAAGGGAAATTTCCTGCTGAAAATGCAGGAAGAGAGCACAACGGGCTTCGCCAGGGCCTTCGACTATGAGCAGTACCTCATCGAGAAGAAGACGGCTGCCATGATTAAATCCACGCAGTAAGCTCCTGCAAAAACTCCAGGAAAGGAGATGAGTCTATTGCAAAGAGCAATTTCTATTTCGCCGGCAGGGGCTGATTGCGAGCGAAAGGAGGGGAAGAAGAACCCTTTCCTTATTCGCATCTGTTCCTTCCTGCTCCTGCTGGTTCTCTGCCTAAATCTGGTGCCCCCAGCGCACGCCTACTCCATTGTTCACATCCAGGCTTCCATTGACCTCGCAACATGGGAAATTCTCACGGGTGTTGTTCGGGATGAGGTGGGGATTACTGCTTGCTCTCCTGAGTGGAAGCGGATGGAAGAAAGCGATTTAACAACCTTGTCCAATTACGCATATAACAGCTTGGATCTGATTGATGCAGACAAGGTTGCCTCCCGCGATAAGAAAGTGGCTAACAACGGACAGAACATTCTTGCTGGTATTGCCCAAAATGCCGGATTTTTTGAAGAAGACAAACGAGTTTTATCGTTCCCAACAAAACAGAAGAGTCGTAATAGTTCGGATTCCACCGATATGGAAAGTGCAATGGCTGCCAATAACGCTATTGTATTTGATTTGAACCAGGCGTTTAAGGTCTATTGCGAACGTGAAGGAATTGCAAAAAAACCTGATGCAACGGCAATGCTGACAGCAATAAAGGACTTTATGAATAGCACTTCTCCGAGTGGCGATTTCATTGAGTACTATGCCAGCGCAAGCGGGAATGAGAAGACAAAGTACCGTTGGAAAACAGAAAAGTATAAAAACAGCTCTGAAATGATCACCTGGTCCATGCTGATTGTTGAGGCATTTAATAACTTTTCCCTGGAAGGGGACGAGGCTGTAGATGCGGACAACGTGTTTTCCAGCAATCCTAACCAACTCACAAAGGCTATCGTCGGCTTCTTTGGCAACGCATTGAACGATCTGCGGAGTATTCTGGGTCTCTGGTCTATGGATGAGCTGATGTTTAATGAGGGCTGGAGATCTGGTGGGTATGTCGGAGGAATCTTCCCCACCAGTTGGGAACCGACTATCTGGGCATTATTTATCTTTACGGAAATCATTGCAGCGATGATTCTGCTGGTTGGAATTGTCATGAACGTACTCAAGCAGGCCGCTTCCACCATGAACACCATCGCACGCATCCATGCTATGTCTCAGATTCAAGATTTGTTGGTATGCGGCATCGCCCTGGTACTGCTTCCTGTTGCTCTGCGCATGATCATAGCAATGTCAGGGAATTTGGTGGATATTGTCAGCGCCATGCGCCCAGACAGCATAACTACAGGAGACCCAAAGACCATCAGCGAAATGGTTGCCCGATTCTCCAGTAGCAACGGAACCTTTGGCGGCATTATTGCTCAGTGCTTGTTCTTCGGCGTACAGGTTTATTTCAACTTTTTCTACGCTCTACGGGCGTTGACAACCGCCATCCTGATTATTATGGCGCCTATGATGGTTGCCATGATTACCATTAGTTCCTCCAGAAAACAGACCACAATGACCTGGGCAAAAGAACTTCTCGCAAATATCCTTGTGCAGCCTATCCATACCTTTTGCATCACGGTTATCCTGCTTTTGCCTGCATCCTCCCACGGGTTTGACAATCTGATTGCTCTCTATGCAATTATTCCCTTTACCTCCATGGTTCGCAGCCTGTTCTTTGGACCTGCCGGCGGCTTTGTCGATCAGGTAGCCGGCAAGGGTGCTGCCGTCACTAATGGAGCGATTGCAGGCGCTGCTATGGGTGCAGCTTCCCGTGCCGGCGGTGGACTTCTGAACTTTGCTAAGGATAAACTTGGCGGCGGTGGAAGCGGTTCTGGTGAAGCTGGCGGCTCGAATGAAGGCAGCGGCTCAAACGATGCAGGCAGTAATTCTGGCGGAACGAACACGAACCTCAGTAATGCAAGTGCGGAACGTAATTCTGGGGCAAATGGACAGGGTAATAGTGCAGCTGCAGGCGCCGCTGGTGGAGCCGCAGGAGGTGCGGCAGCTGGTGGAGGAACCTCTGATGGATCTGGTGAAGCTGGTGGTGCAGGGGCAGCCTCGCCGATTGCAGACGCACAGAACGGAAGTGCCGGAAGTCCCTCTGGACAAGGACAGTCTGGGACAGGTGATAATACCCAACAGAAGCCTACCATGAAAGATCGCTGGAACAATTTCCAGAATTCCGACATGGCTAGAGTAGCCAATATTGCCGGCGGAGCCATTTTGGGCGGAATTGGCGGAGCATTTACTGGTGCCGGACTTCATGGCCTTGGAGCCCCCATCTCTTCCGCTGCCGATTCCCTTGTTGCTAGCCGGGGACAGCAGAAGCAAAAGGCTGATGAAGATGAGCAGAAGCGGCAAGACCAAGCAAACGCCGAAGACGGACAGAATCCTGGTGGAAACGACAATGGCGCAGATGCAAACCTTGTCGGCGACCCGAATTTGCCCCTCAACATGGAGTCTATGGGAAAAAGGAAAGCCAACGACTCTACAGGTGACCAGCCAATGCAGGTTCGAGACCTCGATCAAAAAGAACTTGATAAGCAGGGCTTTTCTGATATAGAGAATACCAGAAGGAACATGGAGTTCACCGCAAAGGGCGATTCTGCTCAAGCGAAAGAACTTGGCGCATATGCCGACTACCTCGACGGATTAAGCCCTGAGCAAAGGAAGAAAGAGGTCAATGATCGCGGAATTGAAGCAACCCGCGTGGGCGATGGTGTCCAAGTCCGTATAGACAAGGACAAATGGTCCCGTGCAAACGGTGGCGCTGAAATCAGCGCAAGTAAGGATCGGAAAACCGGAGATTCAAAGATGACCATTAAGTCTCCCGACGGTGGGCCTGCTCCATCCTTTACCGGTGCAGTTAAACACGCCAACGTTCATCCTGTTGATGTTCCCAAGGCAACCCAGTCTGGCGTTTCAATATTGAAAAACAAACAGGAGCTTTCTCGCCCACAGGACGTGGAGCAAAAAATGAACGAGCATGGCATCACTGGCGCCGCAGCTGCAAGGGTCGCAGATCGAGTAGGCGCCATGAGAGAATTGCAGGCACAGGGAAAGACTCCTTCTGAAGCAGCAAGACTGTCGAAGAAGATGGTTTCAGGCGTACAGGCAAGAAGGGCAGAACTCTCCATTCCCAAGGCAGAGCTTACTCCCGCCCAGACGGCAACCATGATAAGGGCCGTACAGGATGGAGAGGCTGCTGGTACTCCGTCAATGTACCGAGCCGAATATGAACCTGGCACGCAGGCCCCATCCTTCGATTCTGGAGACTCCTCAGCTGATACATCCTTCACTGGTGTTATAAACCGGAGTCAGCCCGCAGTCTCACCAGTTGAAGTCGACACTGGGTCTGCTCCGGCAGAACCAGGCTCTGCCGCCGCTTTTGGCGCAGTTGACGCTAGTTACGTTCCCATCTCTGACCATCCTGGCGGCAATACAGACTCTCCGGTCCTGACAGAATCCACAGAAGTAGCTCCTATGCCGGCATCTACGACTGAGACAAACAGCGTTCCTTCCGTATCTATGTCTACGCCAGCAACTACCGGCATCAATCCTGACCTGGCGGCAAGGTACGCTGTCTATAAGGATTCAAAGCAGGAGACTGGCTCTGCATCTGCGGCATATGCGGCGTCGCATAGGAACATCGGAGTTCCAACATCCGCCCCCGTTCACGCTCAACCTGCCCCCAATGGAGGAGCAGGGATGGCAAATGTCAATATGGGCAGAGCGAATAACCGTCCTCCGCAGCAGCCCGCCCAAGTTCAGCCTCCCGTTTCCTCGAACCAGGCCCCTGCGTCATCCGCTACTCAGGGCCGTCCAACCCCAACACCTGCAACCAGTCACCCCTCCGCTCCTCGCAGCTGGGCGCCTGGTTCCAGACCTGCAAATCCCCACAGGGAGGTTCGGACTGCGACTCAAACCGATTCAGCCCCTGTTTCTGAGCCTATCCAGGCGGACGCACCGCCGCCGCCCCCGGCAGCCTCGAATTACGATATCCCCATTGAGGCTATAGAACCGAGACGCGACGATGTTATGACACAAGCAGAGTTGGATGCTTTGAGCGAAGAACTTCTTGGTGGAGACCCTTTTGACGACCCCTTTGATGATTAAAAAATCCCTCCTCTTGCCACAATTTTGTGTGGCGAGGGGAGGGATTCTTCTTTTATGCAATCAGCTCCGCAAGAACCATCTGTTTATCCGTGTAGGTCAACAGGAGCTTTTCCTTTGCGCGGGTGACGCCCACATAAAAGAGCCGTCTGGACTCCTCATCAATGGGAAACCGCTTTAGGCTCAGAAGGACAATGTCCCACTCAAGCCCCTTGGCGGAATGCGTTGTGATCAGTGTCACACAGTCGGTTTTTTCCTGGGCGGTACTCAGGGTGTCTCTGATGCCATAGTCCCGGTACTTCGTGCAATAGGTGAGGTACTGATTGAGGGTGCTGTAGTTGAACCTCTTCATTCTCTCAACGAAGGAATCCGCCACATAGTCCTCTCGGGCATCCTCAATGAGGGTCATAAACGCATCAATCTTCGCCTGTTCCGTTTTGCAGGAGTTGACTGCCTTCATAACGACCTCGCCGGAAGCCTTTAGCGTTGCTGCATCGAAGGGGTCCTGTCCCAGAGACTTCGCATATAGGGACAAGGACGCCAAATCGGTGTTGTCCAGGATGAAGGACGCAAGCCCGATGACAGCCTTGACGAATGCCTCGTCTGCGATGATTTCCGGCACTTTCAGAATGGTCGGGATTCCGGCCTTATCCAGAAGCGCCTGCTGTTTAATCAGCTCCGCTCTGGTACGGCAGAGAATTGCAATGGAGCTGGGCGGCGTCCCGTTCTTAATGAGTTTTCGGACTTGCCTTGTGAACAGGTCCTGCTCCTGGTCGTCATTCAAAACAGCCATCACCGCCGGCTTCACATTAGAATTCTTCTTGTGGGCTTCGATAGCCTTACCAAGATGAGCCGTCTTATAGATGATTTTATTCGCCATCTGGATAATGGGAGCCTGGGACCGGAAGTTGGCGGTCATGTCGATGTCCACCATGTTCGGGAAATAAGATCCGAAAGAAACCAGGTTCTCCGGGGAGGCGTTGCGGAAACCGTAGATAGCCTGCAGCTCGTCTCCCACGACGACCAGGGACTTGATACCAGCGTTTCGCTTTTTCAGCTCCACGATAATGTCAATTTGGTTTGGATTACTGTCCTGGAACTCATCGACTACGATATGCTCATAGGGCATCTTCTCAAATACCCCATAGTCTGCCAGCTTCAGCAGGAGCCGGAGCTGATCTTCATAGTCGATGGCATTGATTGCCAGCAGCTCCTTGTTGTACTCCTGATAGATATCCAGCAGTTCCGCAGAGAAATTTACTACGGTAGAACCAAGCGCCGCCAGGACCTCAGCCTCCGTCTCCACATGGGCAGACTTCATGGTGTCAATCCACTTGCCCAGCTTCACGACGGCTCCTTCTGCAGCCCTGGTACTCATAAAGGGATTTCTGTAGTCCAGAGGAAGGGAGCGGTGCTTCTCCAAAAGCCGGATAATGATATCCTTCTTGGAGATGTCATCCACCAGGGAAGGCTTCTGTGTGAAACCCAGCAAGGAATAGTTGTCATCAAGGACATGCTGCCCCCATGAGTTGAACGTCTCCACCTGAACCTTTTTCACATCCAGATTCAGGCCCTCTACAATTTTGCCGGAAGCAAAGCTCTGGAGCCGGGTGGACATCTCTTCCTTCGCCTTTTCAGAGAAGGTGACCATGAGGATCTTGGTGGGGTCAACGCCCTCTTCCAGAAGACCAAGGGTACGAAGGGTGACGATGGTGGTCTTACCGCTGCCGGCAACTGCATTGACCCTGCACTCGCCTTCCCGGAAGGAAATAAAGGACAACTGGGCATCAGTAAGAGTAATATCATCAATTGTTTTCAGTGCCACCTCTGGGCGTTCCATCTTATGCCGCTTCTCGAACTCCGTATAACAGAGGTCGTAGTACCGGCAATCCTTACAGTCGGACTTCTCCGTACAGGTCTTCGTCACATCAGGAGTGGCAGACTCGTAATTATCCTCTGCCACCTGAGCATCGCTCGTCGTGAAGTGATGGGTGAGGATATTCTGCTCTGCACGATCCTCGAAATTCGGAACGAGAGTCTTTGCGGAATCGCTCCGGCTTTTGAGGTAGTAGATAGCGCCGAAAACAGGCTTCTTTGTGATGTCAATTCCCAGCCGGATGGCTTCCGCCTCACCGGCCCTCTGGAGCATTAGCAGCTCTGCGCTTCCTCCTGGTTTTGTCGCTGTAGAACGCCCGCGGGAAGAATACTCCGGCTGCTTATATTTGAAGCAAATTGCTTCCAAAGCTCCGCCACGGTCTACCAGCCAATGAACCCGTTTGGTTCTTTCCTGTCCGGCAATCTTAACCTTATTGGAGAAGTCTCTGGAGATAACCGAGCCAGCCTTCTGACGAGCCTTTTCCCAATTCAGCCATCGGCAGATGACAAACTCCATACGGCTCTGCTCCTGTTCCTTCTCAAAGGACAACATAACGGAGCCGCAAGTGTCAAATTCCTTTTTGATCAGTGCTCTAACAGAGGAGGCAGTTGCCCGGGACACATCCATCTGCATGATGACATTTTTCATGATGGATCGCAAAGCGCCCTGCTTAGTTGCGCCGAAACGGATACTTGTTTCCTTCAGGAACTCTTCGCGAGGACAAATTCTCTTGTACGCCATAATAAACTCTCCTTTTACTTTTTTGAAAAAGCCGGCGCTGCATGGATTTCGCATACGCCGGCACAGGTGTATTCTCCAGAAAAATCAGAGGACCCAGATAACCCTCTTTTCGGCACTTCCGACTTCGCACTGATTCTTCTCAATCGCTTCCTTCAGATTACAGCCAACGGCATCAGCCATACCGTTTTTAAGAGGATCGTCACCATAGAAGCCGCCGCAGTTATCAATCTCATCCCAGCAGCCATCCTCACTCCCATCGTCAACGAATTCATGAAGTTCATACCAGTACACCTCACCGGTAAGATACTGATTAGACATCTCCACATCGTCCTTCATGATCTCTGCAGCTTTTTCCCGCCAAACACTATCGTTGTTGGGATCCAGTCTAAACTCGGTTACCACCCGATCCTTAAGGGCGATGATGAACCCAAGAAAACCAGAATCCCACCGGTCGTTGAAGGGGTAAACACGGGGCCCGCAGGAAATAGACAGCCCGCCGTGATCATATCCCCAGATTGGAAGCCATTCGGCATAGGGCCTGAGCAAAGCTTGGCAGTCCTCAATTCTCAGTTCATCGAGTACAGAGTATACGATAGAGTCCTTCGCTACACCCCCGAAATCGTACTCATCAGAACCAGGGTTCAAGCTGACGTCGTAAAATCCCGGATCGTCGTCGCATTCTCTTGCGCTGACGCTGGAAAGCTTTCCGGCAATTATGGCCTCATTGACATCGCTCTCGGGCACGTTTTTTCGCACCAAATCGACCCAGAACTCACCAGCATCCATCTTCCCAATGTCGTCACCAATGGAGTAGCGCCGGTGCCAGCAGGCCATAGTGGTCAGCCGTTCCTGTGAATCATCCATATTGCGGGGGTTGTCAGGCATGGTTTCCTGATGAATATGAAGACAGTAACGGTCGACATCGTCTTCCCACTTAATGGTCATGTGATCGCGAATGTTCATTTCGATTCTCCTTTTCGTTTTATCCTTATTTTGTCAAGCCTTTGACATTATTGGTTGGATGATACTATGCAGAAAAGCGAGAAATTATAATACCTGGATTTATGCCGGTTCCCTGCAAAAACATAAGAACCACCAGAATCCCCGCCGCTCCCCCCAACAGTACCCTGATGACGCTCTCACATCTTCCCCCTGTTTTGATTTTGGCGAAATGAATGCGCCTTGATGAGAGGGGAAAGAAGAGAGGGATCCCACCTGGGTTGAGGCAGTCCAGAAGGATATGTGATAAGATTCCAGCGAATAGGCAGTTTCCCCAAGCCGTGTATTTTGAAGCGGGACACTTCCAGACCCATAGGGCATAGAGCAGGAAATACAGAGCGGGTGTATGGAACACCCCCCGATGGGAGAACAAGAAAGACACCAGGGCATTGACTGGGCGCAGTGCTTTGGAAATCCTGCTTTTAGGATGGTCTATGTCAGGAATCAGTCCCCCAACCACACCCACGCCAACGGCAGTAATGAGAGTCGGGACAGCTTGAATATCAGGATTGAAAATTAGCACTGCGGCGGCGGCAGCGGCTCCACCAATCATGTGAGTAGCAGACAGCATAAAAAATCCTCCTTGACCGTTTTGCTGGATACTATGCGGTCGAGGAGGAAAATATCGAATTTTTTCGGGATTTTTCAGATTCTTAGAAGAGCAAAAAACAGGAGATGGACTGGGTAGAACAAATAAGTCATCCACTGAAGACCCTTGCCTGGTTTCTCGGATGGTGCGAAATCTCCCTGGGGAGGTACAAGGAATGCGCTCAGCCCACCAATGCCCTGAATCGGAAACCCGAATCCATACCCGTAAAAAACCCCAAGCGTAGTTACGATAAAAGCGGTATTCATTACGCCCAGATTTTGCATATAGAAGAACGCAATTGCAATCGCAACGCCGTACCAGCTATATTGAAGCTGCAGAAAAACGGCAAAAAATGCGAATATAGTTCCTACAAGGATTTTTCCGGGAGCCGGCAGGGAAGGTCTGTCCAGGAGCCAGTACATGACCAGATAGGCAAAGAGAGATGCGTAAATATTTTGTGGCATGAAGAAAAGCCCCCCAGACATGGCGAGGGAATATGGAAAGTAGGAGATGAGGAACAAACTCATCGTCCGGAACAAATACCTTTTCAAATCTTTTGTTCTGTGGTATCCATCTGCCAGCAGATACACAAACATGGGAAACGCCAGCCGCCCAACGGTACGGAACAGGATGTTGTTATTCAACAGAAACAGTCCGATATGATCAATCAACATCAGTAAAATTGCAGCAAGTTTGAACTGATTTCGCGTACAAGGCATACAAAGACCTCCTTAGAATTATGCCGAATGTTATGCGAAAGCCCTTGAAAATATAGGAGGTGTTGTGTCAAAATAGAGAGAGACGGATCATGGAGGACACAAGAATGCGGCGGACATTTATTCAGAAAAAAGGCAGGGTTTCACAGCGGGAAGCCCAGTCATTTTTGAATGGTCTAATGACACTGCGAGCCACCCACAGTGGGTGGCTCGCAGTGAATCAGTCGGCATACTTTAATGCAAACGCAGTCTCGACGTCAATCGCCGGGACAAAATTGATTTTTTCGCAGTAAGTACTGAAGTTAATCAGCGACCAACTGTTGTTGGAAGAGTCGTTGAAGGTGACATCTGCCGCCATGTACGTTCCGTCCGAAGCCAGAACCACATTCATCACATGATACACGCCATCGACATACCCCCGAACCTTAACACTCTGAAAGCCAGCCTGCTCAGCCAAAAGAGTAAACAGGTTCGCATACCCCTGGCAGACAGCCTTCCCAGTGGAAAGCGCGCCTTTTGCAGTCAGCTGTGAGGAAGCAAGGGTGAGGGCCTTGGAGTTAGCAGCCGCCTCTTTGTCGTAAGACAGCTTGCCCTTGATGAAGGCATCAATACTCTCAACGGCTGTACCCGCAGAAGAGCAAAGACTCTTCAACTCTTCTTCTGTAAATTCTTCCGTTGTAGAGGAAAGAGAGAGCTTCAGAGTCATGCTGCTTTTCAGTATTGACGCCTCCACTGTTGGGGTCTCGGACTTGGTGGAGATGGCATCAACGTATGCCTGCACTTCTCTCCGAACAGCAGATGCTTCCTCTACCGAAGCGACTGTGATTTCAGCGTTTTCGTTAAGAAACAGTTCCTTAACGAGGGTCATGCTGATATTATCAGCAGCAAATGCAGTAGAGGAGATCGCCAGAACGGTGCAGAGAGCGAGGATTGCGCAAAGAACCTTGTTAATGATAGCCTTCATTTTTTCATACATCCTTTCAATAATTTTACTTTTCGTTTCAGCCTTACGAAAAATGGTTGCTGCGTTATATGCAAAATGAAAGAAAATCATAAAAGGAAAAAAAGAAATTCCGCCCCCCGGCTAATAGGGGCGGAATTTTCATGACGCAACGCAAACTGGTGGGCAGACTGCCTGGATTCGGGTAACCAAATTGGATTCTCTTTCTATTGTTGTTTCCCTATACAGCCCAGACTTCAATGCCTCTTTGCTCCCAACCAAAACCACCATCTTCTTGGCTCTGGTGAGAGCAGTGTATACTAAATTCTTACTTAGACTTGTCCCCTGCAGCTCATGGACAGGCATGATGATTACTGGAAACTCACTGCCTTGCAGCTTGTGTACGGTCAGGGCGTATGCAAGATCCAACTCTGTCAAAGCGGAATATGGATACCAAACGTCCCGGTCGGGATACTCCACTCGCAAAATCTTATCTTTTTCATATCCAATCTCTCGGATAAATCCAACTTCGCCATTGAACACTTCCAAATCGTAATTATTTTTAGTATGAATCACTTTATCGTTTACCCGGAAGTCCTTATCCTGATAGGAATAAGCCTGGCCGTTTGGATTAAGAGCTTGTTGAAGCGAAAAATTCAGACCGTCTACACCCAAATCGCCAAACCGGACGGGGGCGAGAACTTGAACATTCTCCAGAGAATAACCGTATGCTTTTTTTGCCTGTCCAATGGATGCAATGATGTATTTTATGATCCGTCTTGGGTCTTTTTCATCGATAAAATAGAACTCCCCACCCTTCCCATGACTATACTGCAAGTCGGGGTCTTTTCCCGGTGGACGATTGATAATCTTGCTTGCATTTAATGTAATCAGGCTGTGAGAGCCCTGACGGAACACATGCTTGAGCATGGTAACCGGGATCGCTTTACAGGCTATAAGGTCCCGGAGAACGAGTCCGGGGCCGACGCTGGGGAGCTGATTGTAATCGCCGACAATGACGATTCTTCCACAGTCATTGATAGCGTCAAATAATTTAGAGCACAGGTCTATGTCCACCATAGAAAACTCATCCACAAATAAAAAGTCACATTTCAATTCTCCACCCCGGATGGTCTCCAGAAAAGGCCCGATTTTTAACATTCTATGGATGGTGGAGGCAGACTTGCCTGTCAATTCAGAAATGCGGATTGCGGCCTTTCCTGTAGGGGCGCAGGCTTTGACAACCGCATCGGGAGATAGGAGCTGGATGGCATAGATAATGGCGTTTAGTGTCTGGGTCTTTCCGGTACCCGGGCCTCCCGAAATGATGGATACGGGACTGGTCAGTGCCTTTCGCACCGCATCCGCCTGTTCCGGAGCCAGCCGGATGCCGCAGGACTGCTCATACTGGGTAAAAAACCAGTCAATATCGTCCGGTGCGTAAACCTTGGATTTTAACTGGTGCATGAATCCATTGAGACATTCAGCGATATGTCTTTCACTACGAAGGTTGCTTGTTAGGTAAATACATGGCTCGCCATTGATATCATCCCTTGTGAGGAAGCCGCCATTCTCCAACTGGGTAATGGCATTGTCCAGTGCCTGGGGAGAGAAGGGGAAGTCGCCAGCTTTGGATGAGTCAAACAGAAACCTCTTCATTACCCGCTGAATTGATTGCCGGCGAAGAAAGACGTTTCCATTATTTGCGGAATCCATCTGAATGGAAGCAAGGAGTCCGTATTTGCAGCGCTGAGAGCTGTCTGGTGCATTTCCGGCTTCCAGATAAAGCCGGTCTGTCGTACGGAAATCCAGAAGCCCATCCGTATATAAAGTATAGGGCTTTGCTTCCAATGTGCGAACCGCCCCATCACCATACTTTTTAAAGATTGGCATGGCGTTACGGCAATCGATTTCATGCAGCTGAAGGAAAAGAAGAATTTCCTCAAAGAGGGCGTTCTGCATGACTTCTGACCGTACTTCGTCCGTCAGATCCTGCGACAATCCCAAAAAGTCATAGGCGTTTGGGTCATTCCTCAGGGCAGTAATGGCATCCAGTCCATACTTCTCCATGATTTTGTCAATCATCTTCGGGGTAATTTTCTTAATACTGGCTTTCAAAAACAACCGGATTTCACTTTCTGTTACTGGTTCAATCCGCTTGCTCTTTGCAATGGTGATTTGCGTTCCATGGAGCTCATGGAAGGATTCTGTTCCTTCAATCTCAAATTTGTCTCCTACAAAGGCGCAATAAAGATTCCCTACAAACGTGTGTTTCTCCTTTGTGGCTCGATAAACCTTTTTCTTGGGCATCAGTGTAAGAACAGTCCCAGAAAAAACGATATAGTTGGTTTCTTTGTTTCTGTATATGATTTTGTCTATGGCTACCGTCATCTGCCGCAATGATATTTCCCCCTTTCGCCGTTGGGTGTTGCGAAGGTATACTATGCCAAACCGGGTGAAAATATCGACTGCATGCAGAAGAAATTCTGCAAAAAAATTATAAGTTCTGCCGGGAAAAGTCCTTCCTATATTAGATAGAAAACGGAAAAATTTCAGGTTTTTGTCAGCAGAGACATCCTGCCAGGAAAGGGCCTCTCGTATATTCGCTCCCATGCCGGCCACTCTTCGAAAGAATTTGGGCTTGGTTTTATATTTTTTCTTCGAACCGCATAGTATATCGCAAACAATCTAAAAAAATGGCTGGATTGTTCAGGAGATACCAACCCGAAGGAGGAGATATAACCAATGCATGGGTTATTGATTGCAGAAAAACCGTCCGTGAAACGGGCTGTCGAGGCCGTATATAAGAAAGAGGCAGGCAAGCTGCCTTTTACTTTGGACTTTGCGGCCTTTCATGGACACCTGATGCAGTTGCTCGAACCGGCGGATTACAACCCTGCTTGGTCCGATTGGAGTAATCTGCCAGTCATTCCGGACGCATTTCGGTATAAGGCAGATGATGTTAAGTCTGTCAATGAACTGACGGCAAAAATCAAGCAGGGCAATTATGACTTCGTCGTAAATGCCTGCGATGCTGGAAGAGAAGGGGAACACATCTTTTGGAGTTTTTATGAGACTCAGGGATTCAAGCTGCCCGTCAAGCGGTTCTGGGTCTCCAGCGTCACAGCTCCCGCCTTAAAAAAGGCACTGTCTGACCTGCGGGACTATAAGGACTATGAGGGGCTGAGACAGTCTGCCGCATACCGGGCGCAGTTGGATTGGCTGGTTGGTATGAACTTCACAAGAGCTGCTACCAATCGAAAAGGGGAAACAACATCCATTGGACGGGTTCAAACCCCTGTTCTGAAGCTCATCGTCGACCGGGAGCTGCAGATTCGAAACTTCAAGCCGGAGGATTTTTATGAGGTAAAGGGTGTCTTTAAGGTCAACGGCGTTGATTTCGCCGCAACCCATATGATTGCCCCTGACTATAAAGAGACCCGGTTCAAAAAGAAGGAAGATGCGGACGCTATCGAGGCAGCAACGAAAAGCAAAGCACCTGGAACCGTTGCTGGAACAAAGAACGAGACCAAATCCGTACCCGCCCCCACGCTCTATTCACTGACCGAGCTTCAGAAAGCTGCGAACCGCATGCTTAAATTCAAGCCCGATAAGACGCTGAGCATTGCTCAGAAGCTCTACGAAGACGGATTGCTGACATATCCCCGGACGGAATCTCGCTTCCTGCCTACAGACATGATTCCCGAGATTCCCGCCCATATTTCTCCCCTGACCTCTGTTCCTGAACTGGCGGCTGTCGCTTCCGGCATCGGGCAGGCGGAAATTGACCGGATGCTGAAGGGGAAGTACGTAGACGATGCCGGAATCACCGACCACCACGCCATCATCCCTACCGACCAGACCCCCAACTGGGCGTCTCTTTCTAAAGATGAACAGGCGGTCTATTCTCTGGTCGGCAAGGCGTTTTTAGCGATTTTCCTGCCCCCTTACCAGTCTACCGTTTCCACAATCCTTGTGAATGTGGGCGGACATCTCTTCAAGGCAAAAGGTAATGTTGAGATTGATCCTGGATATACGGTCCTGTATCCGAAGAAGGCCAAGAAGGAAGCAAAGCTGCCTGTCTGCCAGAAGGGAGACAAGGCGGATCTGGTCAAGTCCAGCGTAACAAAGGGAACAACGAAGCCCCCGGACCGGTACACCCCGGACACTATTCTGTCCGCAATGAAAAACGCAGGGCAGGATCTTCCTGACAGCGCCATGCGCTCGACCCTGCGGGAGGCGGAAGGTCTGGGAACCCCAGCGACGCGGGCCGACATCCTTGTCAAGCTGGAAAGTCGGGAGTATGTCAAACTTGAAAAGAACGCTTACTATGCCCTGGATAAAGGCATTCATCTGATAGAGGAAATTGGAGATCGCCCATTCAGCTCCGCAGCCCTCACCGCAGAGTGGGAAGGGAAGCTCCAGGAAGTAGAAAAGGGGAAGTATACGGGGAATTTCCGCCAGGAGATGGAAGCCTTCGTCACAGACGAGACCGCCTACCTGTTGGGGAGTCTCAAGGGTACATACCGGATGACGGTTGGGAAATGCCCGTTCTGCGGCGGCGATGTTGTGGATTTAGGCAAATTCTACTCCTGCAAAAACCGGAAGAAGGATGACCCTAACGCATGCAGTTTTGCCTTTAACAAAGTCATCGCCGGCTATACGTTGACGGAAAAGGATATCGAAGATTTGCTGGCTGGCGGAGAAACAGAACCGCATGATTTTTCCTACAAAGGAAAAAAATGGACTGCTCCGTTGTCAGCTGACAAAGAGAAGGGCGTAAAGTTCCAATCCCAGTTCACAGAAGCTCCTGTTATTGGAAAATGTCCATTCTGCGGCGGCAACGTTCGAAAGTACCAGAATTCAATCGCCTGCGAAAACAACAAGAAAGACAATCCGTCTTCGTGCAAATTCTGGATTCCGGTTCCTGTGTCTGGACATAACCCAACTGAACAAGACGTTCAAGCGCTTCTCTCAGGCAGAGAGACGGAACCTCACGAGTTTCACAATAAGGAAAAAAGTTGGACCGCTATGCTGTCAGCCAGCAAGGAAAAAGGAATTGTCTTTAAATATCCGGAGCGGAAAGCTGTTGGGAAATGTCCAATTTGCGGCGGAGCCGTTGTGGAAGTAGGCAGTGCCTACCTTTGCGAAAACCAGAAACGGGATGACCCCAACTCCTGTACATTCTGGTTCGCAAAAAAGATTGGCGGTTCAATCATATCGACCGAGGAGGCTGTACAGCTCCTTCAAGGTAAGGAAACGGCTCCCAGAATGGTTAAAACAAAGACGGGAAAAGACTGGAAAGTCTCTTTTTTCATCTCTGACGAAGGGAAATTGCAACTCAAAGATCAGGAAGCCAGAAAGCAGATTGGAATCTGTCCTAAGTGCGGGAAACCGGTCGTTGCCAGTAAAAATAACTTTTACTGCAGCGACAAACCTGCCTGCCAATGGTCGATGTCCCGAGTTGTCAAAGGAACGGCGTTAAAGGATGAGGATGTTGCCGCTCTGCTCAAAGGTGAGCGGACTCGAATGATGTCTTTTACATGGAGCAGCGGAAAACAGGGAAATGCAGCCCTGCGCCTGCAAAACGGAGAACTGAAATGGTTCTTCGATAATTAGTCTCAGCAAGAGGAGAGAGTGGAAGTTTCCGCCCTCTCCCTTTCTTTTTGCCAAATGTCTATAAGGAAGTTCAGGCTTTATAATTTTTACCCAAATTGCATACAAACCAACAAGTTGAAACAAAAGGCGTTTCACAAAAAGGCTAAAAAAAATAAAGGAGAATGAGTTATGTCCAACATTAACGCAACAAAGGTTTTATCCGGACTCAAGGCTGAGGGGGTTACGATTGGCGTTCGCTCACTGGCGAAGTACATGGCGTCCAACTGCGTTCTGGTAACGCCTCACATCGGTCGCGCACGAGGCTACATCCCTATGACAGATTCCGCTTACGGGATCGATCTCTCCAATTTCACGGAAGAGGGCGGAGCGTTCTACCAGACCCGCGTTTCCCAGTCCCACCTCAACTTTATCCCTCCCAAGGATGAGGCTGAGTTGGCAACGATTGAGAAGAGGCTGCGCCGGGCGGTGGAACTCCGTTCCTTGACTGATGGGTTCATGCCCATGTCCGCCTACGATGATCTGAGGGAGGAGTTCCTGAAAAACCGCAGCGATTACTTCAACAAGCGGGACGAAATCGTTCAGAAGTGGAGCGCCCTTACCACGGATTTTGAATTTGGGCTTGATGAAATGCTCAAAGGCGTTCAGATCCCCCAGACCGCCAGGGAAGAACTGAAGAAGCGATTCCTGAGCCAAGTCCCGTCGATTAGGGAGTATCAGTCATCGTTTTCTATGACACTCCATGTCCGGGCCTTTCCGGCAGAAGAGGCAGCGATTCCCGAAGGACTCAGTTCCAGTATCGCTGCCGACATCAAGAGTACATGGTCAGATGAGGTTGTTCAGACCGCCCTCCTGTCTATTGAGAATCTGATTGGGCAGGGCTGGAGCAGGCTGGTTGCGGCTATGCGGCAGTACGAGAAAGGCGCATCCATCCGCAACTCCTCCATCGTCCAGATAGAGAAGTTCGGCTCTGACCTGCTGTGGAAGAATGTGTTCAAGAACCCCATCCTGGCCCGGCTCAGTAGTGAACTGAAGGGGATTTCCTCTATGAACGAGGATGACCAGGCCGACATCATGGAGGGGGCTATTGGCTACATTTACGCATATGCCAAGGATGTCCGCATCAACCTGGATATGAAAAAATGCCCGTACGATCAGGCGCAGCTTGACGCTATGAGCTATGTGGCCTTTTCTCAGGCCAAGAAAGGAGCCTAAAAATGGCAAAGTTCACGTTTTTGGCAAATCAGCCTGGGCTTGTGCAAATCGGTACCATCATGGACCTGTCCGCCAGCAAAACCGATCCCTCCGGCGTGGAGGGGGCGGTCGACGGAAAGCCGGTCGGAATCATCTCAAACGATCCCAACCTGGCTTTCGGCAAAAAGTCTGCTCCTGCAAAGAAAATCCGGGAGTCTGTCATAGACCATCCCCAGTGTGCATCTGCGCATGGCCTGGTTCTTAGCTGTAAAACGCAGCAGAACAGACAGAACAAGACTCTGGACTATCTCTATGAGACGGAGCTATATGTTGTTCCCAAGAGGACTGCCAACAAGTCCGAAAAGACGGATTCCCTCCTGTACCTGGTAGGCGGGCGATCCGTAACGAATCCCAAGAAGGCAGAACTTATCGGGCAGCTTCAAGCTCTGAAAAATGATGGGAAACCTATCGCGGTTCGTGTTCAAATTCTCCGGATTGGCACTACCTACTCGGTTGTTCTTCCGGAAAATCCCGTTGCGGGAGCTTCTGCCGGGACAATTAAGACTCCAGATGACATCCTGTCCCAACTGGTTCAGGACGGCGAGACTTATCCCGCAGCCGTGGTTGCGCTGAATGGCCGGGACTACACGATTGAGATTCTTCCGGAAATTAAGAATCTTTCGGACTACTACCCCCTCATTGATGCCGCTGTCGCCCGCTGTGCCGGGCAGAGTAAGGTTATTGAGTCCAAAGTGGAGACCATGCTGTCTTCCCGCTTTGAGAAGCAAGCTATTGAGACGGTTCTCGCCCAGATGCCCTCTCTTGGACTCGCCAGTCGAGGGGTTCCTACCCCCAAGACCCGCTATGCCCAGCGATCTGGGAACAACTTGGCGGACTTGACCTGCTACATGCTGGCAGGGAAGATGGTCCGCCTGGTTGGCGAGAAGGGAAGCGGTAAGAATACCCTTGTCGAAACTGCCTGCTGGGTTCTGAACCGTCCCATGTGCCGGGTGCAGGGTTCTGCGGAGCTTGACAAGCTGGATCTTCTGGGTTCCCGTACCCTGAAGAACGGGGACACCGGATTTGAGCTGTCTGAGTTTCTTCAGACGCTGCAGAATGACGGTATTGCCGTTATTGACGAGGCCAACACTGTCAGACCGGAGGTTCTTACTATCCTCCACAGCCTGACAGACGGCGCGCGGTCCATTGACGTTCCTGGCTACGGCACGGTACGCATGGGACCTCACGCCTGTATCCTCTATACTATGAACGAGAACTATGTAGGCACTGGCGAGATGAATGCCGCCACTATCGACCGTGGCCCCACAATCCTTGTGGAGCAAGAGCAAGACATGAGCGCTCTTCTCAAAGCTGCGGTTCCCGAAGCCTCCAAGGAAGACATCAACACCTGCTGCAAGGTCTCTAGTGAGATTCGTTCCGCTACACAGAGCGGAAGCGGGGCGTTGACTGCCGACGCCATCACTGTTCGCGGCTACATCGACGCACTGCAGTGCGCTCAATTCATCCCCCTGCGCCGCGCTCTCATCCAGAATGTTGCCAATAAGGCACAGTCTGCGGCTGAGCGGACCACCATTGAGGCAATCATCACCGCAAACGTCGCCTAAAAACCAAATCAGCAGAAGGGAGTTCACTCCTTTCTGCTGATTTTTTTGCCCCCAATTTTTAGATTTGTCAGTCCTGTTCCCATAACGTTGTTCACTAAAATCCTGCCTGAAGAACCGCTCTAAAAACTTCTCCGCGCCTGGCGGTCTTATCGTTGCGGTACACATCGTCCTGTGTCCCTTCTGACTTGCTGGAGACCTCAGAATTCATATCCGGCTTACTGCTAAACGCAAGAGAGCGCCTTCTGCCGGCAAAAAGCGGTTGCCGAACATAATTCAAGCTGCATCTCTGCGATGATTTATTTGCTTTTTATAACAATTCGGGTTTAGGCAATGCACGAAAATTTTTCAAAGCAGGTCAGAACAAAGTTGAAAAGCTGGTGGACAAAATTGGTCTTGTCTTGATGAGAACCTATAAAAATGAAAATTCTACATGGTTATCTCAACCAAATAGTCTCGACAAAAATTTCTAAAAATTTTATCCGAAAAATTTGATAATTTTTAGTGCAAACGCATATTATCTCCTAACCCCTCACCATAGGCATGTTTAAAAAGGCGATTCAGACGGGTGGCTCCCGGCTGAGCAAAAAGAAGGAGAACTTATATGAACAATGAGAACGAGCTTGTGCGAAATCTGAAAAGGTTTCGTCGTTGGTTGTGCGAAAACGCAGTGTCGCGGGTCGTCAATGGGTTTCTTCCAACCTTTCTGGACGACAAGTCCCGGAAGATTGAGGTCATCGTTAATGACAGCATGAAGCCATGCACAGATGGCAAAACCATCTATGTGTCTCTGATCCAGGATTTCCTGGAAGATGGGTGGACTGTGTCGGAATGGATGATTGCCCTGAAAGCCGTTACCGCACACGAAGCGGAGCATGTCAACAGCAGTAACTTCACCGATGTGGAGGAGATTAGGACTTGGTACGGGAAGTATCTGGCGGACACATATAATCTTGACCCTACTATTGGGGTAAATATTGCTGCCGATGCGCAAAACATCGTTGAAGACGGACGCATCGAGCGGATTGCAGTTCAGCGACGCCCTGGCATGGTTCTTCCGTTCCGCATGCTCAATGAGGTGATTCGGGATGGGACAACGATCACAGGCAAAAACCCAACCAAGCAGGGCGAATATCATGACTTCTGGGGCAACGTTCTGAGCTATGCAAAGACTGGACTCTACAGCCCCGGAGCGGATGCTTATGCGGGAACCCGCATGGAGACTGTATTCCTGGGCGTCCAGGGTTTGATTGACGATGGCATCGCCAGTAATTGTTCCAGCAAATGCCGGGATTGCGTCCAGGAGATGCTGGAAGGCATAGCTCCTTACCTCGTCGATTTGATCAAGGAAGACCCCGATTTGGAGAACGAGCTGAAGACCCAGGAAATTACGGAGGAGTACACCTCCAACCAGGGTACGCCTGAGCAGGGAGGCAGTCAAGGTAGTTCCCGGCCCAACCCCCTGCGTGTCCCGGCACCCTCTGCCCAGTCCGCAACTCCGGAAAACTCAGGCAAAGATGGAGCTTCCGAGGAAGAACAGGGAAGCGGGAAGCCTGGACAGCAGTCTGAGTCAGCAACAACCGGATCTCAGTCCGAACAGGAAGGGGAAGAAGGGGCGTCTGCAAAGACCCCTGATAAATCCAGACAGACTGGTTTTTCCAATACCGACCGACACAGCGATCCTTTGGATCCGAGCGATCTGGACGAGATGAGGAGACAGATGGAACGGGAGCTTGCTTCCGCCAATCAGGCGGAAGCTGCGTCCAAGAATCAGCCCGACCCGGATAGTCCCAGCAAGGAGGATATTGAGTCCATCAAGGCAGAGTATTCCGGAAGGACTATGCCCATCAGCTACACGACGCTCAACATCCCACACAACAGTGAGCTTCCTGCTGATTTGAAGACCCAAGCGACAACCCTGCGTCGGGAAATCACTCGTATCCGAGAGTCAAAAAGCAGGGCTGCAAAAGGTCTGCGCAGGGGTACGCTCGACACAGGCGCTCTCTGGAAAACCGGATATCACGAAGATGCCATTTTCTCCAGAAAGCGGAATCCTGACGCCGGCTCTGCCGTCTTCTACCTTCTGATAGACGATAGCGGCTCGCAGGCGGAAGCCGCCTCGAAGGAGAATCAGTCGCTGAAGAAATACCAGGTGGCCCGCTATTCAGCGGCTGTTGTAGAAGAAGCAGTCAGGGGAATTTTCCCCTGTAAGATAGCCCTGTTCAATCAGGACTGCTCACGAGTCAACCACTACGTCATAAAAGGATTTGACGAAAGGAAAAGCGGCAACCGTTCCTGGAACAGTCTCCTGTCCAGAGGTCCCGGCGGAGGCAACGCCGATTCAGTCAATATCAGGATTGCCGCTATGGAGCTTTCTCGCAGGCCCGAGAAGAAGAAGGTTTTGTTCGTTCTTTCTGACGGGCTTCCCTCCGCCTACGGAAGCAGGTCGGAGGCTTATTCGGAAGTGAGGCAAGCAGTATTATCCGCCAGACGGAAGGGAGTCATCGTGATTCCCATTATGTTTGGCGATATGGAATTTCTCACATCATCCCAAAAAACATACGAGCTGATGTACGAAAAGCACATTATTTCGTGTGTACCCAAAGAAATCACCCCAAGACTCTGCACCCTCTTCCGTCAGGTTATTTGTAGGTAATGGAAGAGAGGGACCCCTCAAGGGTCCCTCCTCCATCCTAAATACAAGGTACGGAGGATATTTTTAGCGTGGCAACCGAAAAATATTTACCCGAAGGTTCTGATGGGAATCAGTTCGTCCCTGAGGAGCTGCCCCTCGCACCTTTTCCTGACGGGATTCAGGATTCTGAGAGATACCCAGATACCAAACACTGGAGCGAAAGCCAGAAGGCAGAATATCTGGAGAAAAATAAACCCCTCATTCGCTCCATTATCTCCCGAATCCGGAATATCCCGGACGCAGCCCTGAGTCAGGACGATCTCTTCCAGGAGGCGCAGCTCGCCTTTTGGCTGGCTCTGGACACCTACAATCCCCGCAAAAGGACACTGTTCACTACATACGCCCACAAGTGCATGCGTAATGCGGTGAATGAAAAACTGAGAGCGACCACCGCCTCCAAGCGAAAACCCAATACTCCGAGCATCCCTTTTGATTCCGGTTTTTCGGAATCTGGCGACGAGTATGTGGGCGGGGACAACATGGAAGTGCCCATTTCGTCCATCGCATGGCAGGCCCCGCCGGTAGAAGATCAGTGTATGCAGAACGAGGTGCTGAATTGTGCTTATAAAATTCTGCGCACGCAGTTCACTCCGGAAGAGCAACAGGTATTTCTCGCTCTTGCACAGAAGCAGGCGACTCAGAATGAGCTTGCGCAGCAGATGGGATGTTCGCAGGCGAAGATCTCTATGATGTTCAAGTTCATTAGAATCAGACTTTTTTACGAACTGAATCAAGCCGGATTTACTGAGATGCCTTAACAAAATTTCATCAACCGTCAGTCTGGTTCCTTTTATCGTTTTTCGGATTACCAGCTAAAAAGTCGCTCCTGAAACAATCAACCAACTTTCATTTTATAACAGGAGGAATTATAAAGGATGAGTATAAAAAAGGCCCTTTGCGTAGAAGATCTGACCAAGGACGTCCCCTTTGAGGATGTTCTGCCTCTCATTACCCCGATGATTAAGCGGCTGGCGTTTTCCGCAAGCAACGTCTACGGACTGGAGAAGGAAGATCTGGAGCAGGAACTCGCACTCAAGGCGTTCCTTTCCTGGCAGTCATGGGAGCCGGGACATGGAACTAAATTTTCTACCTACGTCTATGACGTACTGACCAAGCATCAGAAGTATCTGGTTCGCGGAGCAAAAACCCAACGCCACAACGGCGGCGCCCGTCCTGTCTCCCTCGACGGGATGAACGACAGCAGCCGTAACGGACACGACGGCGATTATCAGGTTTATGATTTCTGCGCAGACCAGACAGGGGTGGATATGGACGAACACCTTTACGTCACCGAGATGAAGGAGGTTATCGAGAGGGTCATCCTTTCGCTGCCCGCCCATACCCAGCCCATCATCCGCTCCCTCATCAACGGAAAGACCCAGGAGGCTGTCAGCCGGGAAACCGGCATTACGCAGTCTTTGATCAGCTACCACCTGAGCAACTTCCGGGTGAAGCTCCAGAAGGAGTTCGAGCGGAAGGGATTCGAAATCCATTTGTCTAAGCGTTAATCAGGAAAGCCGCCCTTCGGGGCGGCTTTCTTGCGTCTCATGATATTCTTGCGGCAATCTGCATAGAATCCACATGACTTCCGGTAGATTCCCCGCAAATATAAGAAAAAAGGAGGTAGTCTTTCTGCTGGGGACGGCCGGCCTTGGCAGACAAGAGATGTAACATGAAAATAAAAAATCTTGCGCAAGTATTTACCAGCGTCCTCCTCATTGTCATGCTTCTGTTTACGCAGGTCATTGCGTACGCCTTGGAAGTCCCTGTGTCTCAGACAGAGCATGAGATTGATGGAAAACAAACGCTGGTCAAAGTCTATGAGGTTTCCCCGTCCGTTGACCCCAACTCCCTCATTGAAGCGGATTTTGAACAGAATGGATTCATTTATCACATGACATCCATCGTCAAAGACGCTATCATGGTGGAGGATGAGGTCGAAGTAACACAGGAATATGAGGTCACCGTCTCTGTCTCCGATGGGGATAAGGCCAAAGCTAAGGCTTTTGACAGTATGCCAGCCTACATTGATTATGATCAGGACGGCTACAAAGGAAAGCTGTATCCCGTGCCGAACTCCTTGGAAGGAAGCATGACGGGTCAGACGCCTCACTCTGAGCGAAAGACTATCACCAAAACGTATTCCTACGACTACAACGATGACAGTCTTGTGCCAAAGACTAGCGGAAGCTACTCCTTGTCGTCTATCAGCTGGTCTGACGGCCCGTATCTGAACGACAGCTCTATCCCCAGCAGCTACACCGCTACGGCAACCTACTCCAAGACCTCTCATTACACCACTGTTGACGGCTGGTCTTTCACAATGTCCTATACCGGCAATGTGGAGTATGCGTCAGAGGACACCATTCGCTATACGCTGACATACATCGGCACGGTCCCAGAACCCGAACCAGAACCCGAGCCAGAACCTGAACCTACCTTCTGGGAGAAGGTGTTCGGGAAGACGGATTCGTCAGATTCTGCCGTTAATGACGGCGAAGCCAATCCCGATGCTCCACCCAAGAAGTCTGGCGGGCTTTCCGCCGCAAAGCTGATTCTGGGTGGTGTCTGTCTCCTGGCGGCCCTTGCAGCAGCCGGGTTCTGCGGATTCATGGCCTTCCGTTTCATTAAGGACAATCGCGTGGATGTCTACGGACGAGATGAGATGTCCGGTGAGTACCGCAAGATGAAGTCTGTCTGGTACAAGTCTGGCAAGGGCGAGATTTCCTTTGACCCTGCCGAATCCCCCTCCACCATGCACTACCGGGTCGTTCTGAAGCCCGGCCTTGCGGAGAGGGCGAAGGGCAAGGTCATTACTATCCGAGCTGGGAGCCAGATGTTTAAACAGACGGTCAGCGGTTCCGCAGGTACAGACTACGTAACAGAGGTCAATCTCGATCCTATGGGCTACTAAGCTCAAAACGCAAAAGAGAGCAGCAGGCTAAATACCTGCTGCTCTTTTATAACTTTTTTGTCGAATAAGATAGAATAAACACGGATTTTCGACAAAATACTGTCTCCTGATATAGAAAATCGCTTCTGCATACAACGATACGTACCAAACCTCGCAGTTAACTTCCAAGTAATTGAGAGGAGGACATCAATAATGTCGTTCGAATGGAAGAAACTGCTCCTTAGCGGATTGTCTCTCTGTATGGCCGCTCAGATGACCACTGGCCTTGCCCAGGCTGCGGAATATTACTACGACGGCGGAGAGGCTGAGAATGTCACCGCATACTACGATGGCGAGAACGCGGGAAGGGAATATTTTTACAGTGGCGAGAACTCCGGCGAGACGTTCCACCAGCCCACTTCTACTGACCAAAACTCCATCGCGAATAATGGTCAGATTGTAGTCGGGACGGATGGCACAGTTGCCGGCGGCACCACGGGTAATCAGACCTCCGGCCCCCTGTCCACCATCGACCTGCCTGTTGGCGAGTATCCGGAAGCGTTCGACTACAGCACAGACCTTGACATTGCGGGAAACACCGTGTTTCCCAACGAACTGGGCCCCACGACCCAGAACAGCAACGCCTACGTCCCCACCTTTGTCCCCACCGTTGACTCTGGTGCGCTGGCGACAGGCGCTACCTACACCAACCCTGCTGCGAGCTATACGCAGTCCGGCTACACATCTGCCGCCGGTGCGGTAGTCAGCGGCAGCCGGGGCGTCTATGCCATCTCCGCTCCCTTTGCCACCTACGGCTACGGCTTCGGTTTCAACGGCTACGGCGTCACAATGCCCGTTTATCGGGCCTTCACACCCCTGGCATCCCGCGTCTCCTACGGTTATGGCGCATACAATCTGGCTGCTTACGGCAATGGTGCTTACTACGGCCTGGCTACCTCTCAGGTGTCCATGCCCAGCATCACCAAGGGCGGAGCAATTGGTCGTCTGTCCATCCCCTCCATCGGACTGAACAAGTACGTATATGAGGGAACCTCCCAGGCGAGTATGCGCAAGGGTATTGCCCACTTCGACTGCACCAGCGGCTGGACGGGCAACATCGGCCTCGCTGGTCACAACCGGGGTTCCTCCGCTTCCTTTGCGAAGCTGAAGGATGTCCAGATTGGCGATACCGTATCCTACACCACCGCCTATGGCACGCTGACTTACGTGGTATCCAACATTACCACCGTTGCCACCACCGATACCAGCGGCCTGCTGCAGGATGGCACGAATAAGATCACCATGTACACCTGCAAGGCGAACCAGCCCGATGTGAAGCTCTGCGTCACAGCGTCTCTGGTAGGCTAAGCAACACTTTGGGAGCCGATTCCGGCCCCTTCGGGAAGGGCTTCCTGCTTTTTGCGGGGAGCCCTTCTTGTCTTGATTCATTCGAAAGGAAGGCTTTATTTTCATGGAAAAAATTCTTGAGCCATATACAAAATTCTGTGCGGACAAACGGGGAGAGGCTGGGAAGATTATGAGGCTGACCGTTGCGGCGCTCTTCGGATTTTTCCTGTTATTCACCCTGTTCCCGATTCTGTTCAGGGCTCCGCTCCTGGTAATCCCTGTTGTCTTTGCCCTTGCAGTCATTATGCTTTACTCGGGGTTCGTTCAAGGGATGGATGCCCTGGATAAGGGGAAGAAATCGTGCAGAAGATGGGTGAAGACTGGGTTGGTGCTATGCTGCGTATTCTTTGTCAGCATTCCCATGCGCCGGCTGGTCTACATCACCAAGAGCAGCCCACTTGCTCTTCTGTGGGTAATGGCAACCGTCATGACCGCACTCCTGTCCATTGTTTTTTTCATCTCCCCGACAAGCGAAAAACTATATGAAACATTGGACAAGGGGTTCTTGAACGCAGTAACAAACAAAAAAACTGTCAAACCAGGCGACTTGATCCTCTGCAATATCAAAGAGGAGGTGGAGGCCGGAGCTTCTGATCCCCGTGAGATCCTGCCCGCCAAAGACCGGTTCCTTCACATGCTTATTCTGGGCCCCACCGGATGTGGTAAAACGTCACAGTCGCTGATTCCTATGGTCCTGCAGGATGTCAACAATCCGGAGTGGGGAATTACCGTTCTGGAGCCAAAGGGTGACTTTGCTGTTAAAGCTTTTATGATGGCGAAGGAATTTGGCAGACCTGCTATCTATTTCGACCCATCCTATAAGAACTGCTCCAAATTCAACCCGTTGGCCGGCAGAGAGATCGACGTTGTGGAGAATATCGCCACCACCTTCAAAATGCTGAACCCTGACAGCCCCCAGTTCTTCCTGGATTTGAACGAGCAGCTTGTCAGGAACGCCGTCAAGGTGCTAAAGCGGCTGGACGCCAACGAGGGGGTAGAAGGAAAGTACGCCACCCTGATTCGACTTAGTCAGCTGCTGCAGAACTCCGGCGGACAGGGCCGGGATTTGGTCAACGCTTTTTCCAAAGTCTCCGCCGCTACAGATTCCGAGGCCAAGGAGAACGCAGATATTACATCCTGGTTCCTCAACGACTACTTCCCGGAACGCAGCAAGGTCTACGAAAACACTTCCGGTGTCCGCTCCCAGGTTTCCAAGCTGGTTTCCAACGAGTATCTGCGTGAGGTATTGAACCCTGACTTTGACAAGGGGGAACGCAACGAGGTCGACTTTGATACCCACCTGGCAAATGGCGGCGTCATGTGTATTTCCACTGCCCAAGGAACCCTGCGCGATCTGTCCAAATATCTGGGCTACTTCATCATCCTGTCTCTCCAGTCCAGCGTGTTCCGGCGCCCAGGCAATGAAAATACCCGCCGCCCCCATACGCTGTACATCGATGAGTTCCAGACCTACTCCACCCCAGGCTTCGCCGATATGCTGACCCAGGGACGTTCCTACCGCGTCAGCTCCGTGCTTGCTACCCAGGCCCGGGCGCAGATGGCAATGGGCGGGGGTAAGGACGGAAAGAACTTCGTGGAGCTTGTCTCCGCCAACGCCCGAAACGTTATCCTTTACCCTGGCATCAACAAGGATGACGCGAAATATTACTCCGACCAGTTTGGTGAATATGAAAAAGTGGAGCAGGAAATCCGCCATAGCCGGAAAACATTCAACCTCCTGACCGGTGGATTTGATAAGTTGGGGCATCCAACAGAGATGACGGCAGAGAGAAAAACCATGACTGCCAACTATACGACCACCGACCTGATTTACGGACAGAATCAGGGCTCCAGCTTCGGGGAGATCACCTATACCATCATCAAAAACAACTCCCTTCAGCCAGCGAAAGTGGGCCTTATCACCTACATTCCCCGGGAGCTGAATGATAAGCTGGATGAGGAAATCGCAAAGTATTCTGCTGAGTTCGCCCGGGAAACTGCTGCTGACGCCGCTGCCCACAAGAGGGAGGAGGAGAAAAAGGAGCAGGAGAACCCATACGGCGGACTGTCCTTCGGTGACGATTCCTCGACTGCTACCCCAGAGGAGGGGATGAGCGGGGGAGGACAGGGCGCTCCTATGCCGCTGGATTTCAGCATGGAAGACTCCATCCCGGAACCGGCCCCGGAGTCCACACCCGCTCTTGACCCCGCTGATATCCCCATCGACTGGGGCGACCCTTTACCTGAGTCAATCGTCCCTGCCGGCCCCGAAATCGACCTCCGAAGCATGGACGAGGAGATTTCTGTGTCGGGGGACGGGGACGAGTATTCCGCTATTGACGATTTGCTGGGTTAATGCGCCAATTGTCCTTAGGGAATAGTACGTTCTACAAAACATGAATATCCCCTGCACTTTCTGAAAGACAGAGAGTGCGGGGGATTTTTCAACTTCGGGGTCAGTATTACAGAATCGCTGCAAGAAAGCTTACCCATAGAGATGGGAGCATTCAGAGTTCTCGGTATGCTTTACGGGCTGAGTCCGCATCCGTGATGTCAAATATATCATCCAGTGCGATTACAGCCTCTTGGATTTCTCCATATCCGGCATTTGCGGCACGCATAACTATCACCAAGTAGCCCTTGACGATTTCGTTAAAGGCGCCAGTATCCATGATACTGTTGATTTCAGCTTCTGATTTGATTGCGAATTGGAAGATTTGGTCTGTGCTGCTCTGTTGCCGATCATGCTGTTCAAGGCTAAAAATGGCCCAGCGTAACGCTGCCGCTGCGTCCTGGTTGGTTTTTTCTTCCTTTTTCAGAAGTTTATGCAAGTGGTCAATGCGCTTCTGATCAAGCTCACTTAGCATTATTTCGTCCTTTCTGACGGATTGCATAGCAATCCGTCCGGCAATGGTGTTAGGTAAGTATTATAGCAGATACAAGCGTTTCCCGCAACCTGATTTTCGTGGTGCGCAGCAAGTGGCATATCGTTTGAAACCGAGGATTGCTATGTTTCTTTTGAAGAACAAAAGAAAGGAAAATTAGAAATTATTCGATATTTTTACACAAAAACGCATAACATAATCCACCTTGAAATTGCTTTTTTCGAAAGGGGTTTTCTAACAATGAGTCTTCTGACTAAAATATTTGGATCTTACAGCGACCGGGAGCTGAAACAAATCTATCCCATCGTTGATAAAATCGAGGCTCTGGAGCCTGAATATAAGGCGCTCTCTGATTACAATCTGATTGAAAAAACCGAAGAATTCAAGGAGCGTCTGTCAAGGGGGGAGACGTTGGATGACATTCTTCCCGAAGCTTTTGCAACTGTCCGGGAAGCATCCGCCCGGGTCCTGGGCATGCGCCCCTACCGGGTACAGTTGATTGGAGGCGTCGTTCTGCACCAAGGTCGTATCGCTGAAATGAAAACCGGCGAGGGCAAGACCCTGGTGGCAACGCTCCCCGCTTATCTTAACGCCTTGAGCGGGAAGGGAGTCCATATCGTCACAGTCAACGACTATCTTGCCAAGCGCGATAGCGAGATGATGGGGAAGGTCTACCGGTTCCTGGGCCTGACTGTAGGGCTTATCATCCATGACCTCGATAAGGGTCAGCGCCAGAAGGCGTATGCAGCAGACATCACTTACGGCACCAACAACGAAATGGGTTTTGATTATCTGCGGGACAATATGGTTCTCCGCTCTGAAGACCTTGTGCAGAGGGGGCATTCCTTTGCTATTGTGGATGAGGTGGACTCCATTCTTATTGACGAGGCCCGGACCCCACTGATTATCTCCGGCATGGGGGAGGAGTCCACTCAGATGTACGACATGGCGGATATGTTTGTCCGGTCTTTGAAGAAAACCGTTATTGCGGAAACTGACGAGAAAGCAGAAGAGAATGAGACTGATGTTGAGGACTATGTTGTGGACGAGAAGGCTCGCACTTCCGTCCTGACTGCCAGGGGCATAAAGAAAGCGGAGCAGTTTTTCCATGTGAAGAACCTCTCCGACCCAGAAAATTCTACCATCAGCCATCACATCAACCAGGCCATCAAGGCCCACGGTGTGATGAAGAAGGATATCGACTATGTCATTAAAGACGGGCAGATTGTCATTGTTGACGAATTTACAGGCCGTCTGATGTTCGGACGCCGCTACAGTGAAGGGCTGCATCAAGCTATTGAGGCGAAGGAGCGGGTAAAGGTTGAGAGGGAGAGCAAGACCTTATCTACCATCACCTTCCAGAACTACTTCCGTTTATATAATAAGCTCTCTGGCATGACGGGAACTGCGTTGACGGAAGAGGAGGAATTTGGCTCCATCTATAAGCTGGACATTATCGAAATTCCCACAAACCTCCCTGTTGCTCGTCAGGATAACAATGACATCGTATATAAGACGGAGGATGCCAAGTATCAGTCCGTCATTGAGCAAATCAAGCTGTGCCATGCCAAGGGGCAGCCAGTATTGGTGGGTACAGTCTCGATTGACAAGAGCGAACGGCTGAGCAAACTGCTGAGGAAAGAAGGCATTCCGCATAATGTTCTCAATGCCAAAAACCACGAGCAGGAAGCGGAAATAGTAGCGCAGGCCGGCAAATGGGGAGCCGTGACCGTGGCAACCAACATGGCGGGGCGAGGTACGGATATTATGCTGGGCGGCAATGCGGAGTTCCTGGCGAAGACCGATCTGCGGGAGATGGGATATACAGACGAACTCATTGCCGAAGCTACCGGATACGCAGAGACCGTAGATGAAGAGATACTTTCTGTCAGAAAGCAATTTGCGGACTGCTTCCAGAAGTACAAGAAGGAAATCGAGGGGGAGGCAGAGAAGGTTCGGGGTGCCGGAGGACTCTTCATCATCGGCACGGAACGTCATGACTCCCGTCGGATCGATAATCAGCTGCGGGGCCGGGCCGGACGGCAGGGAGACCCGGGGGAGACCCGGTTTTACCTGAGCCTGGAGGACGATTTGATTCGGCTCTTTGGCGGTGACCGTATTACCTCGCTGATGGAGAAAATGGACATTCCAGACAATATGCCCATTGAAAACAAAATGCTCACCAAAGCCATCATGAATGCCCAAATCAGTGTGGAATCCCGGAACTTCCAGGCCCGGAAAAGCACTCTGGAATACGACAATGTGATGAACAAACAGCGGGAAATTGTCTATAGTCAGCGCAGGCAGATCTTGGATGGGAGGGATATCCGGGATGTGATTACTGGCATGATTGCTTCCATCGTCTCCCATACCGTCCAGAACGGTTTCAGCGGACAGAATCACTTGGATGATGAAGGCTATAAAAGCATCATGTCCAATCTGGAAGGTCTATTCTTCCCTAAGTACGCAATTAAACTGACGAAAGAGGAAATTTTCCGGATTTCGGCGGAGGATTTGACGGAGCGGATCACCGTAAAGGCTCTGGAAACCTATGATAACAAGGAGCGGGAGGTTACCCCACCTGTCATGCGAGAAGTGGAGCGGGTCTTTATGCTGCGGACGGTTGATGAGTACTGGATGGAACACATCGACGCCATGCAGGAGCTGCGCCAGGGGATAAGACTGAGGGCATACGCACAGAGCAATCCCGTTGACGCATACAAACAGGAGAGTCTGACTATGTTTGACGAGATGATTGCCGCCATCCAGGAGGATACGGTGCGACGGCTCTACTTCTTCCGGGTACAGAAGAACGTGGTCTAACAGGAGAAGTTTTTCTCTGTCCCCAAGAGATCAATAACTAGAAAAAATAAGAGAACACCCCGCCAACGGCGAGGTGTTCCTCCTTGTTAAGTGTTGGGACAGAAGTCCTGATTTTCGATGTCGATACTGGAAATCATTCTCAGCAGGTTCCGGTCACAGACGAGAACGTTTCCTGCCTTGATGGCCCGCACCTGAAAATCTGGATCATCCAACGCTTCCCGCATTTCCAGCGTAGCACCAGGAATGTAGTTCAAAATATCGCCCTTGTAAACAGGGTTTTTAGGGACAGGGACAGGCTCTCCGTTCATATACAATGTGCCGGCAATGACCCGTTGTCCATTTTCCAGGCTGTCAGGATTTAGAAGTTCAAAGGCGGGACGGAACCCCACGTACAGGCTCCTATCATCAGCGGCGTAGCAGCACCAGCTGCGGGGCGAGTAATGCCCCCGAGCCGCACGATTCACTAATTCACCGGCGCTAAGTGTCCAGGAAAGCATATCCTTCCAATTGGCTATGTTATTGTTTTCGTCAGTGACATCCATGAACGCATTCCATTCTTCGCCAGTCGGGATACGAACAGATTTAAGATTTTCGTACATCTTTATCATGCTTTTCCCCTTTCTTTCATCTGAGCTTTTCCCGGATACGCATCAGAATCGTACCCAATCTGTTCTCCTTCTTTTTCCAGGCGCATTCTGCACACTGACAGTTGCCCCAGTAGTTGTCGTGCCGGGTGTTGTGGGGTTCAATCCTGACATCTCCGGTACTCAGCAGCTTCTGACGCAGTATATCGTTCTGGGAGAACTTTGCCAGCAGAACTTCTGCCATGACCAAATCCTTGATGGAATCCCAGTCGCTATGCAGGGGAACATGCTTTCCCAGCGCCTTTGCGCTTCTTCCGGTAGCGTTACGGAAGGAATCCGCCTGCTCCGGACACTTCTGACTCTGGAAAGCGCCCTCCGCAGTATAGAAGTCTCTGCCAAAAATATGGATGGGGTGATCAATCTGGACGTAACCGTTGTTCAGAAAGCCGTATTCACCGCTGAAATCCGTAATGACTTGGGTATCGTCCTCGGATTCACCCGCCTTCAGGTGCTTTTCATAGTATGCAAGCGCCTCGTCGCAGGTCGGGAAGCTCGGTTCATTTACCAGCGCCTTCCGGGTTTTGCTGTCGCAAAAGGTAAAGGTGTATCCGTTGGGGCAAAGCTCACTGCTCAGATCCTCATGATACAGCGTCAGCGCCACACTCTCGTCCAGAGGAATCAACAGCAAAGCGGGAACCACGTCCGGCTGCTCCATGTGTTCGTTGTAGCACTGCAGAGCACCCTCATAGTAGGCAAAAGCCTGCATTGCGAAATCCGCCCATTCGCCAGTCTGCCTGTCGATGACGACAAAACCCACGGAGGGTGTACGCCCCTCATTTTGTGACCGGGCGTCTTCCACATTGTCATAGACATCATCAGGATCCCCATCCGCGCAAAACCCCAGAGCAATGGCATAACGGGTATCCAACTCCTTCACAATTTGGTAATTGTTTGTAGACATATTGTTGTCCTCCTTGAAAAATTTTAGCCTGCTTTCTTTGGCTTTTGAATGTTATGCAAATGAGTTGGAAAGTATCAAATTTGAACAAAAAGAGAATCCGGAGCCAGATGGCCCCGGATTCACTATTTTTACTGCTTGAGAGTCTCCCGAATGCGCATCAGAATCGCACCCAACCGATTCTCTTTCTCCTTCTCGGCGCACTCTGCGCACTGGCAGGAACCCCAATGATTGTCGTGCCTGGTGTTATGGGGTTCAATCTTAGCGCCGCCGGTGCCCAAAAGCATTTGTGCCAAATCGGCGCTCTGCGCAAACTTCGCCTGCAGAACTTCGTACATGACAATGTCCCGAACGGAGTCCCAGTCCTTACGAAGGGGAACCTTTGCGCCCATACGCTTTGCCTCCCGACTGGTACAGTTCATAAAGGAAGCCGCCTGCTCCGGACATTTCTGGCTCTGGAACGCTCCCTCTGCGGTGCGGAAGTCCCACCCAAAGATATGGATAGGATTATCGTCCTGGTCAAAGCCGTTGTTCAGGAAGGCATAGTCACCAGAAAAATCCGTGATTGCGAATTCCTCGTCATCTTCCACCTCGCCGTCTTCCCAGTCCTTCAGAGCCTGTTCATAGTAAGAAAGCGCCTCATTACAGGTGGAGAAGTTGGGGATAGAAGTAAGGGGCTGCTGTGCCTTGAGGTCATAGAAGCCAAAGGCGTACATGGTTGAGTTGGACGGATCCCTCTCAATCAAAGTCAATGCCAGCTCGTCATCCAGAGGCATGCACAGCAGGTCAGGTTTCGCGCCGGGCGAAGCCATATGTTCCTGATAGCACCGCAGAGCGTCCTCAATGCATGAGAAAGCCAGCTCCGCAAAGTCAGCCCAAGCGCTGATTGTCCTGTCAACGATGACAAACCCCACAGAGGGCGCATCGCCCCCATTCGCCTCCCTCGCCTCTGTCTCATTATCATAGACGGTATCCAGGTCTCCTTTTGTGCAGAAGCCCAGCACAACCGCATAGCGGGAATCCAGCTCCTTCACAATTGTCAGATTATCCATTGCCATTTTATCGTCCTCCTTGAAAATTGAATCCTTCTATTTTAGGGTTGCAAAATACTATGCAGTTGAACGGGAAAATATCAAATCTCAAGCAAATTCTTTCGTAATTTTAATCGTTCCGCCAAGTTTGCGCCTGCCAATCTCCATCTTCTCCCCACCATCTGTACTGAAAGCAAAAAGACACCTATCGAAATTGTAACATCGACAGGTGTCTTGCAATTATTAGGTCAGAGGGGGGGAGTGGGAGCTTATTGGGCGCTTTTTGTCCTGTTGCAGTCAGCGCACAGAATCTGGAGATTATCATAAGTGGTATGTCCACCCTTGCTCCAGGGGGTAATATGATCGCCGTGGCATTTTTCATACTCGACAGTTTTGCCGCAACGCACACACTTCCCACCCTGCTCCCCATACTTTCTCCGCTTATCCCTTTCAGAGAAAACCCGGATACTCAGACATCTCTCACTCCCACCCAACACATACTCGTAGATTCCCCGCTGGTTGGTGACATCCTCGTCAATTTCCAACTCAGTGATGCGAGCCTCCAGAGCGGCGGGGTCATAGCTGTTTTTCCCATACTGATTGAACAGGATGCCCCAAGGGATTCCCTTCATCAGCTTCTTGCGGTAGTTGGGGAAGGTGGAGTCTACCCAATCGATGACCGGAAGTACGACCAGAGCTCCAGGGCTGTAGCGTCATGCTGATGGGCCGCCATGTAGTCCGCCACCTCAATCCTATCCCTGTTACAGAGCCATTTGAGGGCGGTCTCCAGGTAGTCCTGGCGGATGGGGGAGCCGTTAAGATACTTGTCAGCAATCTGAGAACAGGGTCCGCCGGGTTTGCTGAAATACTTCTTGGCATCTTGACACCAGGGACCCGAGTACACAGAATTCAAAATTTCCTGATCGGTCAAGGTTGCGCCGGCGACATTGATGCGCTGGAACCACTCCCGGCGCTCCTCATCCGTCCCCTCGCAGATGTAGACAAGCAGCTCGTAGTCGAGGATTTTATCCTTCTCCGTCTGAGACAGGTTGAAGAAATACTGGTAGTTGATACTATAGCCACCAGAGCAATACTGGAGGAGGGAGAGGGTGCGCTGCTGACCATCCATCAGTTCATATTTTCCGGTGTTGGCGTTCTTCATCCAGTACATGATGCCCAGCGGCATGGATTTCTGAACAGTGTTCACAACCAGATTGCGCTTCTTGTCGTCATACACGAAGGCCCGCTGGTAGTCCGGTCGGATACAGAGGTTGCCATTCATGGCATAGCAGCTAGTATTTTCATCATCGTGGTAGCCGGGCAATATGTCCCGAACTTTGGGACGAAATTCAGTTTGAATCATTTAAAAATCACGCTCCTTTTAGGTCTATAAATTCCTGAATGGTCATTTTAAGAGGCTTTTCATACACTTTTCCACAAGAATCAGAAATCTTCACAACAAGCCAGTCATCAATCTGAAGTGCCCCCTTTTGAACAAAAGATTTCAGGTTATTTTGCATTTCTTTCCTAGGTATTCCACAAGAAAAGCTGTCTCCTGGAGATAATCGTAATGGCAGTTTAGGATCAAAAATGGAGCAAAGTCGATCGTCTTGCGTAGCAACATGAAAAATCATTTCAGAACTACCCTCTATACATATTCCCCAACCGGAAATAACAACATCTGAAGTTCCTGCGTTTACCGCAGAAATATCTATATATGGAATCACCTCGTTAACGTTAAGAATCGCACATCTATTTGGAATTATACGCAAAATCAATCTTCTGCGGTTCTGCCAATAGGGAATAAACAGAGCAACCATTATTGCTACCCATGTTCCAATAGCAGAAAAAGCTTGCCAGTTAAACATAATACACGGTACCTCCTCAAAATTCATACTAGGTCTGTCATCATGCTATGCAAATCTACGAAGAAATATCAAAGTCTCCTATGCTTGTCACGACCTTGCAATTAAGCAGTCCTTCCATATCCCCTGATATTTTTCTCATGTTTTCCGTAAAAAGATATATTGAATTCTCCCACGCATGTTAGGCTTGAATTACACACAAAAAAATTACAAAGGAGATGTTTTATCCATGTTTAATAATAACAAATCCGGCGACCTAATTGTCTGCCGCACCAAGCACCCCAGCATCAACCCTATCCCCACCCCCGTTTCTATCTCAGCGGAGGATCGTTTTCTACATACGCTTATTCTCGGCCCCACGGGCTGCGGTAAGAGCGATGCCATGCTGTCCATGATCCAGCAGGATATTGATAACCCCGAATGGGGAGCCACAGTCCTGGATCCGAAGGGTGACCTTGCGCTCCATACGTTTCTGCTGGCAAAAGAGTCTGGGCGCAGCGCCTTCCTTTTCGACCCCACTCTCAAAAACTGCCCCAAGTACAATCCTCTTGCCGGCAGAGAGGTTGACGTGGTCGAGAACATCGTTACCGTTTTCCGCCTGATAAACGCCGACAGCCCCCAGTTTTTCCTGGATCTGAATGAGCAGCTGCTCCGTAACGCCGTCAAGGTACTGAAGCGGCTGGACGCCAGCGAGGGAGTAGAAGGGAAGTATGCGACCTTAATCCGGCTTAGCCATCTCCTGCAGAACTCCGGCGGACAGGGCCGGGATTTGGTCAACGCCTTCTCCAAGATCTCCGCCGCTATAGATTCCGAGGCCAAGGAGAACGCAGACATTACATCATGGTTCCTCAACGACTACTTCCCGGAACGGAGTAAGATCTATGAGAACACTGCTGGACTCCGCTCCCAGGTTGCTAAGCTGGTTTCCAATGAGTATCTGCACAAGATTTTGAACCCTGACTTTGATAAGGGCGAGCGCAGTGGGCTTGATTTTGCTGCCGGACTGAGGAATGGAGATATCCTGTGTATCTCCACGGCCCAGGTGCAGCTCCGGGACCTGTCCCGCTATCTTGCACTGTTCATGATGACCGGCTTTGAAACCGCCGTGGCTCGGAGAAGCGACGATGACCAGCAGCCCCATGCCATGTATATCGATGGACTCTATGATTTCTCATATGATGGCCTTTTCGATTTGCTGGCTTGTGGCAGGGCGCACCATGTTGGTCTCGTGATGTCTGCCCAGTCCAGGATACTGATGACCCGCAACAGAACAATCGACGACCGGAACCTCATTGAGAGGATCTCTGCCAATAGCCGGAACGTCATTCTCCATGCGGGCCTCAGTGAAGAGGATATCTCCTACTACATGTGCCAAATCACCATCTGGCATGACCCTATTTTCTTCCCCTCCAAGCCTCTCAAGGCCAAGGAACCCAGCAGGAAGGAGCTTGAGGAAGCCTGTGTATGGGATGAAGACAACCCTGGCAGGGTGGTCTGCTCGCTTGTTTCAAACGGTCAGATACGCCCGCCCGTCATTGGACATGTCCTGCCCTTCCCTGAGAAAACGATGGAGTCTCTGCGGGGAAAAGCCAGGGAATACCGAGTTCAGCACCAGCTGTCCTGACCGTCTCCTGATATTTCGGAGAGCATTTTCATACCAACATCCAGCGGCTTAAAAAAGCGGACTTCAGTTCCGTGTCGCACATCCCCTCCGTTCTTCAGGGCAAGTCCCTGGAGAGGCACAGGGAAGGGGATATATTCAGGAAATTAAACAGTGAAAGGAGAGTTTCCCTTGTCTGAAATTCAAAACATTACTCTGAGCGCAAACCGCGAGATTTCGAAGGCGATTGCCGACGAGCGGATTTTCTATGCCGTGGTTATGCGCGTTGTTCCGTCCAAGGACGGACAGCCCCAGCACATCCCCGTCTCCGTCCCCCTGGCGGTGCAGGGTACCCAGTCTATTCCCGGCATGATTCCCCTGGAGGAGATGGACGCCGAAACGGATCGCCCGAACCCGACGCGGCTCGTCAGCATGCGCATCCCCTTCGTGATTGTCCGTGCGGACGACGAGGCCGGCGTTCTGATTTGCTCCCGAAAGAGAGCGCAGCTGCTGGTCAAGACGCAGATGCTGGGCGATTTCGCAAAGGGCGAGGCATTTGAGGGCGTTGTCACTGGCTTCACCGATTTTGGCGCTTTCGTGGATGTCAACGGCGTGTCTGGACTGCTCCGCAATGCGGATTATTCCACTGACCACAGCCGCGTCAACGAGCGGTACAAGATTGGCGACAAGATCAACGTCAAGTGCAAGTCCGTGTCCAAGGATGAGCGAGCCCGCATCACCTGGGAGGCCGTGACCAAGTATCACCGCACCACTCCTTATGAGTGCGATCTTGAACCCAGCGCCATCGTCCTGGGCCGCATCATTGACATCAAGAACTTCCCCCAGAGCATGGCGGTGTTTGTCCGCCTGGAGGATAACCAGGAGCTGGATGTCCTCTGCTCTATGCCCGTGGACCTGGAGATTGAGAAGGGCGTCCAGGTGGTCGTCCGTATCAGTTCTGTAGAGCCCGGCGCTACCCCGTTCGACCGCCCCCGTATCCGGGGACGTATCCTGCGGCTGGGATAAGATTTCCATACATGAAAAGACGCCTTGCGGAATCTCCGTAGGGCGTCTTCTGTGTTATTTGTAAAAATGCTGGGCTTCGTTGAGCAGAAATATACTTGGTTCCCCATAATAATTCGGCATGCTGTGTATGAACTGAACAAAGCTCATATTGACTTCCTGCCGCCCTCTGGTGATGGCAACGTAGCACAGCCGGCGTTCTTCCTCAAAAACCCCATCCTCGGAAGAGAGGGGGAGGATATTGTCGCTGAGATAGGGAAGAAATACGACATCCCATTCCAGACCTTTTGAGCGATGAATGGTTGTGATCCTGACCTTGCCCTTCGGACCTTTCCCTGCGTCATTTCCAGCAAGGGAGACGTTTTCCAGGAAGTCGTCAACCATTTCGTAGTCGCTCAACGCCGCCCGGAGTGTCTTTATGTCGGTCTCCCGGCTCCGTAAGCTGCCGTCTGTGTACTTCCTCAACATCCATTCCTCGGCCCACTCCTTCATAATGACGTCCAGAAGCTTCTGCAGCTCACTGGTCCCCTCTGTCTTCTCAGGATTCTCCCTATTGAGGAATGCCTGAGCCGCAAGGAGCGCATTGGTAAGGGTAATGAAGGTGGCGGAAGACCGCCTGGGGATGCTTACCTTGGACAGAAATGCAAGATTAAAATCCTTCGCCTCAAACTGTTTAAAAATCTTCTGCGCCGTTTTCGGTCCAACGCCATCTGTAGTTCCAACGAGATTCCAGAAAGCAAGCTCATCGCGTGGATTGATCAGGACCTTCATAAAATTCACGATAGTCCGGATATGATCGCGGGTAAAGAAGGGGATGCCGCAGTCCATAGAGACAGGTATCCGTGCGCTCGTCAGAGCAAGCTCGATAGATTTCGGGAGCCGGTTCAGTCGAACAAGGATTGCAATCTCATCATAAGGAATACCTTTTGCGTGAGCTTTTTTGACCGCTGATACGATGTAATCCGCCTGCTCTTTTTCGGTAACAAAGAAAGCATAAGAAGGGACCGCCTTTGAACGCTTTGTGGGGGTCATTTCCTTGTGGGATCCATCTTTGTTTTCGTTGATAACGGCAAGCGCCAAATCAACGATTTTGTCAGAAGACCGGTAGTTGTTGCGGATGGGATAGATATGGGCGTTGGGGAAGGACGTGTCGAAGGAGCGAATAAAGGAGACATCACTGCCCCGGAATCCGTAAATGCACTGAGCATCGTCACCTACCGCAGTCAGGCGATTCGTGTCCCGCGTGAGTTTTTGGATGATGGATGCCTGCACCACGTTGATGTCCTGGTACTCGTCCACAAAGACATTCGGGTACTTTCCGCACACATACTTTTGTACCCTCGGGATATCCAAAGACTGGTCAAAGTAGAGCAGCAGGTCATCAAAATCTACCTTGACCAAATCCTTTTTCCGTTTTTCGTATTCCTGCACCACACCCAAAATCGCTTTGGGGCTTGCATATTGCGTAGTCTCGCCGTCTTTCCCGGAGCATTTCATTGGATTTTCTCTGAGGTATTTGGCGAAATCCTGCCCAGTATTTCTGCAAAAGCTGTATTTTGATGCGATGTCAGCGGCAGAAGGAAGATCTCTTACTTTCAGGTTGTTGAACGCACAGTAATATTCCCTCGACAGCCCCATCAAGTCTTTTGAGTCCAGGTCATCCAGGATAGTAGGCTTTCTGTTAAACCCAAGATCCTTATAGAACCTTTTGACAAAAATGTTGGCGATGGAGTGGAAGGTGCCTCCGGTAATTTTGCTTTTATTCTTTCCGAGCAAACCTTGAATCCGCTCCATCATCTCCCTTGCGGCCTTACAGGTAAAGGTCAGCATGAGGAATGACTCCTCCGGTTCTCCCTTTGCGATGAGGTATGCGATGCGGTAGGTCAATACCCGCGTCTTCCCGGAGCCTGCGTTAGCAATGCAGAGCATGTTGCCAAGCGGCGCAGTAACTGCGGCATACTGATCTTCATCCAATTCCTCCCGCAGCTTTTTCAAATCTAACACAAAAACATCTCCTTTCCATGTTTGTCCCCTATTGATTCACCTGCCTTCTCCTTTCGTTTTCCACTCTTCCAACATATGCTTTGTTCCTTAATACCCACGGGGGGGCGGGGAAGGGGAGAGGGGAAAGACTGGATGAGGGTATGGGACGAGTTGGAGGATACTATGCGGTTAGATAGAAAAATATCGAGTTTAAAAAGAGAGGTTTTTTGAAATTTTTCAGGAAAATTTCTGTGTCACGAAAGAAACACAATGAAGCATCCATGTCCTTATGGAAAACGAAATGCCAAATATTACAGGAAACCCCCATGGGCCAGCAGGAATGGATTGCCCGGGAGGAGCGTTTCGATTTTTCGCCTATTTTTGTCTCCTGATAGTTCTTGCCGATTATGCATACAAAGAAACAATCGGCGGAGCAAACACATTGCCGCCAAATCTAAGGAGGATTGATTTTACAATGGAAACCAGACGCATCTATATTACGGCAGAGGAAGGGAGGACCTTCTCTTTTCCGTACGACTGGAAGCAGACTTTCGACCATCCGTTTGAGATGAGCCGCGCCGTCAACGAAGCGCAGATCGTCAAGACGTATGTTTCGGAGGAAGCGGACCGGCAGATTGGGTTGGAGGTTTTGAAGCTCCTGTTTGACTTCACCTTCGCCACCCGTGATCAGCTGGAACGCCTGCTTCGTATCAAGGGCCTCGCAGAGGTGGATCGGCTGGATGAGCTGCTTGCTCGATATCTGGACCGCCGCCTTCTCAACCGGTTTACTCTCAGCGCATACCCCATGGAATCCATCCCCGATGACGCCTTTGTCATTTACTGTCTCGACCACGGTTCCCGTCATATCCTGAATCATTTCTATCGGGATGACGCCGGGGTGACCTGGAAGAGCACCAACTCCTACCGCAGTGCGGAACAGGCGGCGAAGTATCTGGCAACCAATGAGTTCTATCTGTCTCTCATGGGCGTCAAGAAGGACGATTTGGCGTTTTTCAGCCCCACCGTCAACTACTCCATCCGTACCCGCGACATCCGGATGTCCGGTATGTTCCGCATCATGAAGGGAAAGACACCCGTGGAGTTCATCCTGGAAGTGGTTCGTTCCAGCGACATCCCCACCTACTGGATCAAGAAGGTGGGGGACCAGATTTCGCCCTTCATCCGCGACCAGTTCTGGAAACGCTATTTCCGCCTGGAGCCGACCTTCATCTTTCTTGCGGAAGACCTCGACCAGGCGCTGGAATTGTCCGAAATCTTCCAACGGGGCGCAGGGACGGATAAGTTCCGCGTCACTACGGATAAGGACCTTTCTGCCGGGATTGACAAGGCAACATTTTACAAGTACGATTCCTCTGCCGGCAAGATGGTGCCTGTGAATGCAAGCATCTTCCATCCAAGTAATCCGGCTTAACATACAAAATTCCCCCGCCACTGATATTTTCAGATGGCGGGGGCTTTTGTATCTTGTGTGAAGCATGTAGCAAATCAAAGAAGGGATTTCTGCCATAAAGAGAGTAGGAAGATAGC
>OFGA01000070.1_pt1 | contig 88620 bp, 86 predicted proteins | sample 1521471 | NCBI WGS metagenome assembly OFGA01 (sample SAMEA3504086, study PRJEB24116) | mouse gut metagenome | biome: mouse gut; feature: mouse-associated habitat; material: faeces | place: Denmark | collected 2011 | reverse complement strand
GCAGGTAGTCTTTGCGATTGAACGGCTGATGCAGGATGCAGCACTTACATACTGAATATGAACGGGAGGCTTGTCCCGTTGTTTGTCAAGGTGCTGGGGTATGCGTCAGGGAGCAAAAAGATGAAGGATGCTGTTGAGCGTATCAAGATCATCTCCATCAAGCTGCACCCGCAGCCTGATTAGTAATGCGGTCTGTTTTTTGTTGAGCGTCCTGCGGTGGAGATAGTACCCATCCGCAACCTTGACGCCCCCACCGTAGCCTCTTGAAGTCTCAATCGGGTAAGAACACATGAGTATCGCAATATCCCGGCGAATCGTCCGCCTGGAAACTTTGAACTCAAAAGCCAAATTGTCGTATGTATCGTGCCGTCTATGGCACAGCAACTCCAACAGCTCTTGCCGCCGTTCACTTGGACTGCTCATGCGCTCACCCCCCTTCGATGCTCCTGGGAAGATATTAGAAAACTTATGGGCCAGATTTTGGCCCATTCCTCAAATTTTGTATGGGGAATTTCAAGCAAATGTGCCTTATTCATCGCGGTACCTCCGAAAATCTGAATTGATAGGGGTCAAGTTCAGATTTCCGTGGAGGTCCACGGCACCGGGGAAGATGGGTGTATTTCGACCCAAATCGACAAAAGAAACCGCCAGAGAGTTTGCTATACTCTCTGGCGGTTTCTCTCCACAGCGAAAATCTGGTGCGATAACGCGCTCTGAATAGGTCGAATTTTGCGGTTTTTAATTTATGGAAATCCTCATGAGGAACAACAATTTTTTTGGCGAATCACCAAATCTGTTATAGACCAGAAAAACACCCATGATTTCCTCCAACGGACAATCACAGGCAGATGTTCAATAAGCCCCTGCTGTGAGAGCCGTTTTTTTTAAGGGCTTCTCAACAGGGGTTCGATATTTCATATATAAACGCAAGATTTTACCTATCAAATAGGAGTTATCAGGGAATGTAAATGTAAAAAAAGGTAAGATAGAATATATCCGAGGTGATAAATTATGCCGATGGATATTCGCACATATTTAGGGAATCGTGTCCATAGCGCAAGAAAGGCTTGCAATCTGACACAGCAAGAACTTTCTGATGAAACAGGCGTGTCTATCAAGATGATTCAGTGCATAGAGGCTGGTTCTGTGAACCCATCTTATGAAATTCTTTTTCCGATTGTCAGACGCTTAGGACTTACAACCAGCGATCTATTCAACACAGAGCCGGATGAACATGACGAGGAAATCAATCGTTTCCTTGGAAAGTTTAGAGCTTGCAACCGCGATAATCAAATGGTGTTATTAAATACACTGGACTTTCTGGCTGAGCAGTTATTAGCACTCCAAGATGACAAGTTATAAGGCTAATATCCGGTCAGGCCAGCAGAGAAGCGTTTCATAAATGTTTTCTACGCTTTTGTGTTGATGAAGTCACCAGCCGAGATACGCTGCGCTCTATAATTCGGCTATAACGGGCAACAGCCAGTGGGCAAGGAAAGACCTTACCCACTGGCTGTTTCTCAATGGAAAAATCCTTACTTTGTTGGATGTTGATTATGGGTGGAACGATTGGAATATGGGAACATCGGGGATCGCAGTTCAAATTGGAACGTCTCACGATCCACTATACCGACTGTGCAATCGCTATCATAGAGCCGCAGCAGAAACGCCGCCATCTGTTCACTGGTGTGGTAAGTACCAAAGGCTTGGTCGTAATCATATACCTCAACATTGTTCGCCTTTTTGCCGAACTCTGTTTGTGTGGCCGCTGGAGCCAGAACCTTGGCCCGCATCTTTGCGCCCGTTTCTATCAGCTCCCAGGCCAGCCCCTCCGTAAATGTGCTGACATAGAATTTTGTTGCACAGTAGGTAACGGCAGTTGGGACAATCGTATAGCCGCCACAGGATGAAATGTTGATAAGCTGTGTTCCAGGAACGTCCTTATAGTCACGGACAAATAGGGAAGATAGGATGGTCAGGGCCTCGATGTTCAGCCGTATCATGGTATCAATCTTCTCTAAGTCCTGCTGGGCCACGCTGTCATAGTTCCCGAAGCCCGCATTATTGACCCACGTTTCCAGTCGGAGACTTTGCAGGCTGGAATAAAACTGATAGACGTTTTCCAGTACGGACAGGTCAACGGATCGGATAACAACATCGACAGCGGGGTATTCTCTCTCAATGTCACCCTTCAAGACTTCCAGATTGTCCCTGCGCCGTGCAGCAATCACCAGATTCTTGCCACGGGCGGCAAAGGCTTTTGCGGTTTCGTACCCTATGCCGGAGCTGGCCCCCGTAATGACTGTATACCTCTTTGTTTCATATTCCATTTGAAATTCCTCCATTTCTAAGGTATAATGAGAGCATACAATGTAGAGTTCACTCTACGTCAAGAGGGTGGAGGGATTTTTTTGGACTATTCTATTGGGGAATTTTCAGAAGTCACCGGGCTGGGAATCCATACCCTGCGCTTTTATGAACATGAGGGCCTGATTACTCCTATGAGAAATTCCAGTAACCGCCGCCGCTATTCTGATAGGGATATGACTTGGATTGCTTTTATCAAGCGGCTAAAGGCAACCGGGATGCCCATTAAAGAGATCAAGCGGTATGCCGCTTTACGGGCCGAGGGTGATACAACTCTTTTTGAACGGATGGAAATGCTGATCCAGCACCGCCAGTCGTTGAGAGAACAAATCAGACAGTTGCAGGAGCATGAAACTAAGCTGGACGAGAAGATTTCTTTTTACCAGCAGGAAATTGAGCGGAGCCAGTGCGACACGATCTAAATATGCAGTAATCTTTCGATGTTGCCGCCCAGCGCCATCTCTGTAATGGAAGTGGACGGGCTGACAAACTCAATCAACTGTCTGCATAGCTGCGGCTCTCCAAATGGTGCGTCTGAACCGAATAGGCACTTTTCTGGTACTTCTGTCAGCGCAGTTTTGACCGATAACGGAGTAAAGGCCGCAGACAAATCCAGATACGCATTTTTATTGTCTTTTGCAAAGGCAATCACATCCATCCAGTTTGAACCGCCCATGTGTCCAAAAATAACCGGCACGGTAGGATATTTCCGACACAGCTCCATGAGGATTTTAATACCGTCCAGCGTGACAGGATTGAATGTGTGTACCCAAATGGGGAGACTATGATAATCGGTCAGGGCCTTGAACACAGGTTCAAGCTGTGTAATCTGCATTTCGGAGCCGGGGGTAAACTCCCCGATGCCTTTGAAAGAGTTCCCGATGATATAGTCCTTTACCCATTCAGCGGTATCTCTGTCAGCAAGCCCCAGCGGTACAGGGCCAAAGCCACAAAAGTGATCTGGCGCTTCTTGGATTGCCTGATTTAATTCCAGAATGGTGTCCTTCATTTTAGCGATCCGGGCTTCGGGAGAATAACCGCCAGCAAGCAGTCGGTATAGCACCTGCATCTCCGCTCCGATTGCGTCCAGGGTAGCGGCTGCGGCCTTTTCAACGTGCGGGGTTGTTGTGAATAACACGGCCTTATCAACCCCCGCATCGTCCATTTTCTGAATTTGCATGGCTGTAGGGAGCATAACGTGTTGGTGGCTATCTACAATCATTGAAATCCTTCCTTTCTGTGCCTGGGTGTGGCATCACCAAGGATACCACGGACAAAAAGGATGGACAAGAACGCACATTTTTGGTATGTAGTGTCTTTTTTGATACTGCTATGGAGGAAATACTATGGCAAAAGCAGTCGCTATTACAGATCAATGCCCTATGGAGATCGGTCTAAATATTTTAGGCGGTAAATGGAAATTGAAAATCCTATGGCAAATTTCTAAAGGGGCCGTGCGCTTCAATGAATTGCAACGGCGCTTGGGACAGATCACTACTAAAACCTTGACGCAGCAACTTCGAGAACTGGAAGAACAGAAGATTATTCAGCGGACGGTATATCCAGACAATCCCCCCAGGGTTGAATACTCTTTGACAGAACTCGGTGAGAGTATTCAACCCGTCTTGAAATCGCTATGCGATTGGGGGACGAATTATCAAAGTGCCGTATCGTCAGTAAGTGCTTGATGCAGCCCGTCTTATAAGTGCCGGAGATTGACACGGTATTCCCGCAGAGCGGCCTCGTCAGCGGTTTCAATTAGATGTTCTAAGTGACCGACCAACCTATCCTTGTCGGTGGGCAGGTTTCCGCGGACTTGAATCAGATTGGAAGCGCCATCCGTGACAATTCTGGTGTTGATCGTCAGGTTTTCGATGAGAGCTTTCAGTTCGGCCAGCTTTTCAATTTCACCTTCTTCTTTCCAGTTCCCACGCTGAATCTCCTGGTATAGTTCTGAGGTCTTGTAAATTGTCAACATGGATGATTCGATGATTAAAGGGTGGAGCTGGTTGAACAGTTCGGCAGTTGCCTTTGCTCCAATCTCTCCCCGTCCAGCGCCAGAAATACCAGTCAGATAAAAGAAATTGTAGTCGATGCCCGCTACCTCCAGCTTTTTGCATTGCTCGAGGACATCGCTGGCCCGGAACCCCTTGTTCATAAAGGCGAGGGCTTCATCGTCACCAGTCTCTACGCCAAAGGTAAGACCGTTGTACCCTAATGCCCGAAGTTCTTTCAGCTCATCCACGGATTTTGTAGAAATATCCGTGATCCGGCCAAAGCAGCCAATCGACTGGTAGTTAGGGCAATATTCTCCAACCATCTTGGCCAGCGTTTTCAGCTTGTCCGTAGTCAGGACAAAGGGATTTGCACCTGTGAAAAAAACACGGAGCCAGGGAAGATTTCGGCAATAGCGGCCCGCTTCAGCCAAGTCCTCCCGTACTTCTTCCGGCGGTGACATTCTGAACTTAAAGGGCAAATCCTCGTACAGTGTGCAGAACTTGCAGGAGTGGTGCGTACAGCCAGCAGTGGCTTGAATCAGTAGTGATTGGGCCTCATAGGGCGGACGCCAAATCGTTCCATCATAGTGCATGGTCATGTCTCCTCTCAAAAATCAATCAGGAATTTCCTGTTGCTCTAATGGTACATTCCATGCCAAACAAATTCAAGTACGCAACTTTTTTGGTAGTAGTATTGTTTTTTATACTAATACTAATTTAATTGCCTACATTGATTTTTTGCTTCAAGGGGTATATAGTAAAATTAAGAAAGAGAGGGGATATGGTATGGCCCAAAACAAATTCCAAACAGAGGAAATGATGGCTCGTTGTGTTCCGATGGCCAGTGTTCAAGGAGTTTTAGGCGGCAAATGGAAGATACTGATTCTCTGGTATATTGCGTTTTACAAGGTCCAAAGGTTTGGACAACTGATGCGGCGGCTGGATGGGATTACGCAATCTTCATTGACAAAGCAGCTTCGTGAGCTGGAGCAGGACGGCTTCATACATCGTGAGATTTACAAGGAGATTCCACCTAAAGTGGAGTATTCTCTGACAGAATTGGGGCAAAGTTTTACACCAATCTTGAATCAAATGATGATATGGAGTGAGGCACATCTTTGTCCACCTGATTACGTCAATCCATTCGGAGAAGCAATGGAATTGCCAGAGTAATTGTCTACACTTTGAATCATAATTTATCCTATTCTGAATATCTGCCCATCAAACAGCAGCCTGATACTACCAGCATTGTTAATCTGCGAAAACTGGTCAATTTTTCCCAAATCGAATAAATAGATTAAGGTTTTCATTGAAAATGCGTGTGTTACGATTAGAACATTACTATCGTCAGGCAGAGATGAAGCAGCATCCACAAGAAACGACTTTAACCGTTTGCTGATTTGTTCAAAGGATTCTGCCAGACCCGTGGTATCATGCTGCCGGATTGCTTCGGCCACCTCCGGGAGCCGCTTATTCATCTCTGGAAAAGAATGAACCCCACCTAACCATGTAGACACGTTTTGAATAAAGACACTATTTTTTTCAGCCTCCATAGCCCCAAGGCACCATTCCCTAAGACGGGAATCCTGGAATATTTCAATCGCAGGTTGTCCACATTCCTCCAGCACCAGCTTTGCGGTATCAAATGCTCGGATTGTATCACTTGTATATGCAACTTGAAACATGACGGATGATAAAGTTTTACCCAAGTTTTTTGCGGCCTGTTGTCCCTGCGTAGTTAATGGAGAATCCGCCCATCCCTGCGCTCGGTCAAGCTGATTGAGTAATGTTTGCCCATGACGAACGATGTAGAAAGTGACCATTTCAATTTACCCCTTCATAAAGGATGCACCAGGAGGATGCCCCCCTGGTGCAATCAGTTGGTTTACAGATTCTCGTAAGAAACCAGCTCACTTACCGGGATACGCATTTTGTTGTGCCGCTCCGGGTCAGCGAAACTCTCCCCGGCGTAGCCAATGGCCAGGATATTGACCGGCTCCAGGTTGGCAGGGAGGTCAAATTCACGGCTCAAAACGTCCGGTTTGAAGTAGCATACCCATACGCTGCCCAGGCCCAGCTCCGTGGCCTGGAGCATCATGTGGTCGGTCAGGATGGAGGTATCAATGTCCCCGGTCTGTTTCTGGTCAAAGGGCCGCACCCATGCCTTGTTGTGATCCGCACAGACGATGATGGCAAGGGGCGCACCGTAGATGTTGGCGGCTTTGCCAATTTTCGCCAGTCCGTCCTCACTCTGAACAGCGATCAGGTGAACCGGCTGAAGATTAGCGGCGGTGGGGGCCACATGAGCAGCCTCCAAAATTTTAGCCAGCTTTTCCGGCTCCACCTTCTGCTCCGTATAACTGCGGATGGAACAACGCTTCTTTGCAATCGTGATAAAGTCCATGATGTGTTATCCTTTCTGAATAATCTGATAGTTGACCCGTTCGGGCGACCATCTGAAAGGAGTTTAGCAACATTCAGAAATATCCGCAAGATTGCACTTTTTTGGTAGGTACTTCCCAAAAAGTAAGTCCTTTTCTAAATTGACCCACTATGATATACTTTCCGTGAGGTGAGACTATGAAGCAGTTACAATTTAATTGCCCTGTTGAAGCAACATTGTCGCTGATTGGTGGAAAATATAAGCCGCTTATCCTCTGGCATCTGGTAGATTGCCCACTGCACTATATGGAATTACAGCGGCGGATTCCGAGTGCAACACCGAAAATGCTCTCCCAGCAACTCCACGACCTGGAGGACTGCGGCATGGTGCATAGAGAGGTAATCCCGGAGAAGCCGCCTAAAACGGTGTACTCGTTGACAGCGTTTGGGGAAAGCATTATCCCGGTTTTAGATGCTATGTGTCAGTGGGGAGCCAACTATATGGATGGTCTGGATGTCCAGTCTCCTTGTTGTGGTACAGGTGCATAACTATGTTACTATAATTAATTCAAGTTGTGGTGTCCACTTGCGCTATCATGCTATCCAGTTACGTTAAAATATCTTCATTTCTCTACGCTGATTACTCGTTGCGCCCAACCACTATAAAATGCTTCTTCGTGTGAAACGAGTAAGACAGTCCCAGGAAAAACTGTCAGAGCATCTTTCAAAGCCTCTTTTGCTTGAATGTCCAAATGGTTTGTCGGTTCGTCCATAATTAGAAAGTTGCAAGGAACAAGGGTCAACAAACACATTTTAACTTTTGCTTGTTCTCCCCCGCTTAGTGTCCCTATCGGTTGCATAGCGTGTTTGTTGGAGATTCCGCATCGAGCAAGATGTTTCCGAATTTCCTTTATCACCATATCAGGGTGAGCATCGGAAAGAATTTGTATAGGGGTTCGCTCTGTGTCTGCCCATAGTAAGTCTTGCTCGAAATACCCGAAGGTAACCTGTGTCGAAAACTTGAATTGTCCTTGTAAGGCAGGAATTTGCCCGATCAGCGTTTTTAACAGTGTGGATTTGCCGATTCCGTTAAATCCGGTAATGACGATCTTCTGACCTCCTTTTATTGTGAAGCCGAGATCAGTCAAGACGGGGTAGTAGTAGCCTACGGCCAAATGCTGGACTAATAAATGCTCCGTATTTGTCAGAGGCAAGGCAGGAAAATGAAAATGGGGCTTAATTTCCTTTTGATCCAACGCTTCTAATTTATCCATTCGATCAAGCTGCTTTTGTCGCCCTCTTGCCATTTTTGACTTTCTTCCAGCGATATTTTTCCGGATAAATTCCTCCGTTTTCTTTATCTCCTTTTGCTGTGCAGAATATTGGCGAACATAATCTTCACGCAAAAGAGTTTTTTTCCTTAAAAACTCCGTATAGGTTCCATAGTATTTAGCAATCTCATTGTTATCTATATCACAAATACGGTTTGCAATTCTATCAAGAAATGCAAAGTCATGGGATACCACCATAAAAGCGTTTTCCAGATTGGACAGGTAATCGGCAAGCCAAGTAACGTGTTCTTTATCCAAGAAGTTGGTTGGTTCATCAAGCAAAAGAACATCTGGCTTTTCCAGCAATAATTTTGCTAATATCACTTTTGCACGTTGACCGCCACTCATTTTTTCAATAGGATGGTCGAGGCCAATAGCAAACAGGCCCAATCCACTTGCAACCTGCTCTATACGCGTATCTATTGAATAGAAATCCTGCATTTCAAGATGCTCTTGAAGTTGAGCCGCACGGCCCAAACAACCCATATCACCATTTGCAGCTTGTTCATATAGTGCCGACATTTCACTTTCAATCTGATATAGTCCCGAAAATGCCAACTTCAAAAAGTCCCTCATTGTCAAATTAGGGTCTATCTCCGCATATTGATCTAAATAGCCAATAGAAATATTGTTCTGCCATGTAATCTGGCCAGAATCAGGGATTACTTGATCTGTGCATATTTTTATCAACGTGCTTTTCCCGGTTCCATTTTGCCCGACAATCCCAATATGTTCTCCTTTGTTGAGTGTCAATTCGGCATTTTTATAGAGCAGGTTATCTCCAAAGGAGTGTGTCAATCCGTAAATTTCTAATAAACTCATTTATTCCAAAGGCCATCCTTTCATTTCCAAAAAGAATAGGCAGAAGGCAATACACGCAAGTGTAGACGCCTTCTGCCTGTCAACTCGTTAATAGAGAGTTATAAAGCAAAAGGCTATGGACAAAACATTGCCCATAGCCTCAATTACGCTAAATTTGCATACGGGAAATAAGCAATAGCCACCCAAAAAGTGCATCACTTTGGGCAGATACTGCGCTGTTTCCCGATGAAATCCTAACGCGTTTTATACGCTATACTCTGCACAATGTTTCATCGGTTCGGATTGTACAGAGCTGATTCTCTTTACTCGTTTATCAGTCAAATGAAAGTTCATACTGAGCCTCCTTGGGGATTCATGCCGGTTAAGGTTATCATATTCCTACACATTTGTCAATAGGCAAGTTGTTGAGGAAATCTCTCATCATCTGCTATGCATTTTCATAAAGCTGCGCTCCCTTTTCCATGCCCAAGATTACTCGCCCCAGCCCTTGCATACATCAATCCATGCGACATAGCCGGAATACTTCTCCAATTCCTCAATGGACAACTCAATCGCGCTGTTGCTGCTGCCGCAGGCAGGAAAAACCGTTTCAAACCGCTTTAAGGAATTGTCGAGGTAGACTGTCACCCCTTCGTTGATCCCAAAGGGACAGACACCACCCACCGCATGACCGATCAGGGTTTCCGCTTCATCGGGGGTGAGCATTTTCGCCTTTGTGCCGAATTGAGCCTTATATTTGGGATTGTCGATTTTGGCATCACCTGCCGTAACGATCAGGACAGCATGGCCGTCCATCATGAAGGAAAGCGTCTTTGCAATCCGGCAAGGCTCACAGTTCAGCGCCTGTGCTGCCAGTTCCACGGTGGCGCTGGACACGGTAAATTCCTGTACCCGGCCTGCCATTCCGAATTGATTGAAATACTCTTTTACTTTTTCGATTGCCATAATATCCTCCTACACCCGCTGCCAAAGCAACATATTGTTTTCAAACAAAGCGTTCAGTCTGCCGGTATCTTTCAGCCACGCCAGATAGGAGCGGACGGTGCTACCCACCAGAACGTATTGCTCGAAGTTCATTGTTAGCCCGTAATCAGTGAACAGCCTTTGCAGGATTGTCTCAAAGCAAAGCGGCTCCTGGCAGATGCCGGTGATCTTGTTCGCAATCTCCAAAACCTTGTCGATGTTATACTGTGCGAGATCCGCCACATCCTCCGTGGCCGCTGCATGGGCCGGGACGAACATCTTCCCCCGCAGAGATTTCACCATTTCCAGAGTGTTCAGATAGGCGGCAACATCATAGATAAAGCCGATCTGGTACTTATCCAGCGTTTCCCGGCTGGATAGGCAGTCCGCCAGATAGACCACATCATCAGGCGTCCGAAAGCCCACCATGTCAAAGAAATGCCCCGGCAGGGGGATAATCTCAAAGCCCTCCGGCAAACACGCCTGGGTCAGCTCTTGGGCATCGCTCTCCTGGGCCATGAGGAATTTGTGCCGCAGTTCCTTACACGGATAGCCGCCATACAAAAAGGACGGCTCCAGGACGGGGTGGCGGGTAAAGGCGCAGTCAATCCCCGGCGCGTAGATTTTGCACCCGGTCTGGCCCTGCAAATACTTGTTGCCGCCGATATGGTCAGCGTTGGAGTGGGTGTTGTAGATTGCGGTGAGCCGCCAGCCGTTGGCATCAAGTAGCTGACGGACTTTTCTTCCAGCATCTTTATCGTTGCCGCTGTCGATCAGGCAAACATCCTGCTCGTTCAGTTTCACCAGCCCGATTTTAGCCGGACTTTGGATGTAGTAGCTCTGTTCTGAAACTTGAATCAGTTCGTACATGACGTTCCTCCTTCAAAACTGTTCCGCACATTGGACGTTGTTAGTTTCCCTTATCTATGAGATTTTTCCACTCGCGGTATTCTGGCGTTTCATTCCATTCCAATGCTCTATCAATATAATACTTTGCTAACTCAAAAGATGCGGGAGGCGTTAATGGGGTAAAAAGATAATACGCCATTAAGAACGCACAGTGTGCGGCAGCTTTGGCATCTTTTTCGCTCTGAAATTTGTGTAATGATGCTTCCAATACAAAGAACAAATTTAGCTGATTTACTTCATTTTCATCCTGATAGAAACAATCTAAATCATTAAGCTCTAACTTAAAAATAGTGTTTGCATCAAAATATGGATGTCCAAAATCTATGTTAATCTTCATAGCCTTTCCTCCGTAGTTGCCGATTTGTATATAGCTATATAGTATAGAAAATCGTGTTATAGACCGCACACTCGCTCTCGGACAAGTTCTGATAGGCGTGAGGAATATCAGCCCGGAAACGGACGGCCTGCCGTTCACCCACATCAATCGTTTTGTCCCCCAGGACAAGCCGCAGCGTCCCCCGCAGAACAAAGATGTGTTCCTCCACGCCGTCATTGTGCTTGTCCGAGGAATGGCGGCATCCCTGGTCAAATTCGATGTAGAAGGTTTCCACGCTCCGCACCGGGTCATAGGTAAACAGCGGATAGGCCCGCATTTTGCCGCCGTCCCCTAAAATCACATTGGCCTGATCCGGGCTGACAATGGTATATTCCGCCTGCTGGCTCTCCAGAAAAAAGGACAGCGGCGTTTTCAGCCCCGTGGCTATTTTCCAGAGCGTTGTCACCGTGGGAATGGACTGGCCGCGTTCGATCTGGCCCAACATAGGCTTGCTTACGCCGGTCAGGGCCGCAGCATCGTCCAGAGACATCGAGCGAGTAGTGCGGAGACTTTTCAGCTTCTCGCCAATCTTCAAATTCATAGGTTCCATTTTTGCACCTGCCTTGTATGCTTTAACATTTATAAAATGAATTATAGCATACAATAGGCAAAAGTCAACCAGCAGAGAAAGTCGGAGTTTTTTTCTTAATAATACAATGCTAAAATAAACCTGCGCTGTCCAGTTACGGTGTCAAACGGTCCATTTGCGTCAAAGGGCTTTATCCCAGCGCCCATTTGAACGAATAAACGCATAGAGGGATTACAACATGATAAGAACAGCAATTTGTGATGATGAAGCCAATATCCGCGCCTATCTCTCGGCTCTGATTCAAGCACAGCCCTATCCCTGTGAGATCGTGGAGTATGCTTCTGCCGGTGACTGCCTTGCAAATCATCGGGAGATTGACCTGCTCTTTTTAGACATAGAGCTGAATCCCCCCGGCACAGGCCTGGACGGAATGGCTCTGGCGCGGAAGATCAGAGAACGAGATTCAACTACACAGCCGGTCATTATTTTTGTGACTGGCTATGATCGGTATGTGTTCGACGCCTTTGATGTGGGCGCGTTCCAATACCTGCTGAAGCCGGTAAACGAGGAAAAGTTTGCCCAGGTCTTTGCCCGTGCGGTGGCACAGATTGAGACTGGCCGGGTGAAGCCGGGGCGCGTCCTGACGCTCCAATCTGCCAACGCCAGCCGAACCGTGCCGCTGGACAGCATCTATTACATTGAAAGCAGCGATCACAAGGTCATACTGCGCTTGAAAGACGGCGAGTTTACCTGCTACGCGAAAATCGGGGACTTAGAGCTGGAACTACAAGACCAGTTTTACCGCATCCACAAGGGGTATCTGGTCAACCTCTCCTATGTGAGTGGGTATAGCAAAGCAGAAGTGACAATGACAAACGGGGAAAAGCTGCTGCTTTCCAAATATAAGTATCAGGATTTTGTAAAAGCCTATCTCCGCTTCTTGAAGAAGGGAGCTGGCTTATGAGCGAAACAACATTTCGGACATTCAACACAGCGTTTTCCGCAGGGACAGAATTGATCTACGCCGGTTTGCTCACCGCTTTTTTTCTGCCCTTTCTGGATGCCCAGGGCCGCAGATGGCGAAAGCCGCTTATTATCTTTTCCGTTTATATCTTCTTTGAACTGTTCTGCAATCAGGCGGCGCTCCCGCAGGGGGCCTTTGGTCTGATTTTTGTGGCATTACTGCTGGTAGTATCAAAGTGGATCGGTCTGGAAAAGCCCTTTGTGTTCTTACTGACGCTGCTCTATTTCAATGCCAGGATTTCCAGCGGCCTGATGGCGCAAAGTCTGTATTTCATCGTGGAGCGGTCGGTGCCTTACCAAATCGAGCCGCCGGAGGCGGTCTTTCTCCGCGCCGCTGTTCTGGTCATACTGTTCCTGCTGACCCACACCATTATGCTGGCAGTCATGCTCTTTGCCCTCCAGCGTCAGATGAAAAAGCGGCGGTTGACCCTTCACCGGCGGGCGCTGTGCTATATCAGCCTTGTTCCCACGGCGGGCATCTTGTTCGGGCAGGTGATTTCCCGTCTGCTGGTGGAGTTCGAGGACGGCGTTCTGCTTCAGCTATACGAACGGCACCCGGCATTTCTGGCGGTGATTCCTGTGCTGGCCCTGCTGTTCTATGCGGGGGCCTACCTGACCATCGCTTTTCAGCAGGGTATGGCCGCGCTGCAAGAGGAACAGGCCACCCACTATATGGAGTACCAGCAGACACAGACAATCCGGGCGCGCATCCAGGAGGCGGAACAGTTCTATACCCACATCCGCCAACTGAAACACGAAATGCGGGGCCACCTGACTAACATCAAAGGTCTGGCCCGCAGCGGCGAGTATGCCAGCTTGGAGGACTATATCTCCCGGATGGACGAGAGCATGAGCGACTTTGAATTGACGCTCCAAACGGGAAACCCGGTCACGGATGTGATCGTCAACGATACCCGGCGGCGGAGCCTTGATTTAGGCGTCCGTTTCCAAGTGGATTTCCATTACCCGGAGCCGGGGGCCTATGATGCCTTTGACGTAGGGATTATCCTTCAAAATCTATTGCAAAACGCGATGGAGGCTTGCGAGAAGGTCGGTGAGGGTGAGCGTTTTATTGTGCTGACTGGAAAGAGAAAAGGACGTTTCTTTCTGATAGAGGTCAAAAACTCTTTCGTGGGTGAGGTGGTATTTGGGCAGGACGGTTTGCCTGCCACAACAAAAAATGAGGATGCCCCCATGCACGGTCTTGGCCTGTCCAACGTGCGCCGGGAGGCGGAGAAGTATATGGGAGAGGTCGAGATCACCCAGGATAATCAAGTTTTTGGTGTCACGGTAATGATACAAGAAAAATCACAAATATGATGATGGGAGGGCATAATAGTGTCAATTTTTGGATTGAACACCACCTATGGGAGCCGTGGTTATGAGAACACTTCTACGGCAAAGAGTTCAAAACCAGATTACGCACAATCCTTACAGAAAAAATTCAATTATCTCAACACATCGACAACGATGAATGGTATTCCGACCTCGGTTTCCGTTTCCCCTGCCTTTTTGGAGAAGTGCGCCCAAGACCCGGAAAAGGCCGCATATCTGGAGGAAAATCTGGCGGCGATCCCAGACTGTGTTAAATCGCTTTGCAACGCTGTGTCGCAAGCTCCAGGAAGTCCCGTAGTGACCTATGCCACTTACCAGATTGATGATAATGGCAATATTACCATGATGAGTGGCAGCACAAATGACCCTGATGGAAAGATTGCGCGGGAAAACGCTGAGAAGAAAGCTAAAGAGCAACAAGAAGCAAAGAAAAAGCAAAAAAAGCGTGTTTCTAAACAATTTTCTGCATATGGGAAGTCAATACGCCATGTCACTGAAAAGCTAATCAAAAAGGTCGATTTTTCTGATGCGGCCAAAACCAGCGGGGCCTCTATCCGAAAAGCAGACTACATAGAGATTTCAAAAGAAGCGAGATTGGCGCTTGAACAGGATGCAAAACTTTCTATGACACAGGAAAGAGAGGGCGAGAAATTTTGAGTAGCATAATTCAGCCCAACTATGGGGCGAGGGCATATAGCGCCCCCACAAAGGCCCGTGAGACAAAGCAGACCGGGACGCAGGGCAGCAGTTTTCTTGATCTGGCGGCGAGGGCCAAACAGGATACGTCTGATGTGCTGAAAATCAGCGATAGCAGCACAGAGGCCGTTCAGCAGAAAGCGGAGTTATCCGAAGCGGAGGAAATGCAGCTCTTTAAGAAAGAGTTTTATGAGGACTTGTCAAAGGTTGTCAGCCACCCAAGCCTAAGCAATATAGCCGTCAACATTTCAGATGCGGCGTTTCAAGCTATGAAAGATGACCCGGAATACCGAGCGCAAGTGCTTTCTTTGCTGCAAAGAGATATGGGTTCTTCTGTTGCGCCGCGCAGTTGCTCTCTGTTGATTACCGTTGGAACGAACCTCGATCAATATAGGGCTGATTCGTGGCCTGTTGGGAATGATTCGGAATTTCGCCTGCGCTCAAAGGACAGCTTCTATAAAAGGACAAACGAAAGCAGAGAACGGCAAAAAGAACTTTTGGAAGAATATCAGGAGAAGAAATTGCAGGCCAAACGGCGGCAACAAAGATTGCTGGATAAAGCTGCCCAGGATAGACGCCTGATGGCCCAAATAGGAGCGCGGGAACAGCCCTTCTCCAGCATAGCCGATTTGCTGAAAGCGAGGATAGCAACTACCCCCGTTACCGCACCAGGAACATCTTTACCAGCAGGAGCAGATGTGCCTTTCTCCGATCTGTGATGTGAAGGAGTGAGATATTTTGAGTTACACAATCGACATGAACTATTTGACAAGGCTGGCCGGGAATTTATCGGGGAACAGCGCAGTCCGGCAGTCAACGCCCCAGGGCGGCGACTTTTTAAGCATGGCCGCACAGCTCCGGGCCAGTGAGAGCAGCGCAGCGCCCGCCGTGTCCGACACGGCTGACATGAGCATGGAGGCGTACCAGCAGATGATCCGGGAGAAGATTTCGCAGATGCCCCTCTCGGCCACGCGGCAGATGGAATCCATTTCCGTTCAGATTTCCGATGCGGCGTTTGAGCGGATGAAAAATGATCCCGACTATGAAGCGTGGGTGCTGAATGATTTGCAGGAGGCTTTCTCGCAGACAAATCCGTGGGTGTCCACCTGCGGCGGCGGTTACTCCGTTTTCTACATTGGCGAAACAAAGGAAGCGTGTCACGCCGAAGGCTGGTATCCTGGCTACATGGGAGGACAGGGCGCGTCCATGTTTGCGGAGAAATCCAAAGGGAGCTTTTGGGAGCAGCGCATGGAGAACCACAAAAAATTTATGGAACTTCAAGAAAAGGCAGCGGCAAAGCGGCGGATGATGATGAAACTCCGCATGAACGGCGGTTCTGTCAGCGCCGCAGAGCTGTTGATGGGCCTACTGTAAGAAGGGGTGAACGATTTGAGCAATACCATTCAACCGGGCTATGGAATGAACGCTTTAGCGGGCCTTTACAATTTAGCCGGGGTAAGTACAAGAAACAGCGGCATCAGCTTTATGGATTTGGCCTCTGTAACAGCGGCGGGTGCTGCGGCAACGCAGAATGTGGCCGGGATGAGTTTTGAGGAAATGTGCCAAGCAAGGTTTCCGGGCGCATACTATCATGTGATGGGCGCATCAAAAATCCCGCAATCTGTATGGGAAAGAAACGACTTTCCCTTTGAGAAGTTTTTTGCTGACAAGGTAGATGAATCGGTGTTAGATTGGACACCTACCGGGGCAGAACCGGCTATGGATAGTTCACAAGTACAGGCAAGATTTAATTCAATCCTCGGCCAGACCTCAATCGTTGTACCTCCGGAGTTGGAGGAAAAGATGAAGAATGACCCGGCTCTGGCAAATAAGGTCATGGCAAATATTGATTACCTTTTTGCCTGGAATGGTTATCCCATCCCAGGGCGGGAAAACTCTGCGCTGATCGTCTTGGATGAAAATGGAGAAGTTGCCCGCTGGCGGCTGACGAGCGGCGGCGGATTGACCGGACCAACGGAGGAAGAACAGCGGCAGTTTGAAGCGGAGCAAAAGGCCAAGCAAAAGCGGCGCGAGGAAAACACACGCTTGGCAGAAGAAAGTGCCTTAAAACGGAGATTGCAGGAGCAAGAGGCAACGGCCATAGCTTTGCAACATAAAATTGTTTCTATCACCGGACATAAGGAGCTTTCCGCACCCAGGCTGACCTCCATTCCCACAGAAGCTATCCTTGCGATCACACAGTCCCAGGTGTGGGGCAGCGGAGCAATTCTGTAAAATAGAAATGTCAGGGGTGAAATACTTGAGCAACACAATTCAGCCCAGCTATGGGGCGGGGACATATAGCGCCTACGCAAAGGCCAGCGGAACAAAGCAGACGGGAGCGCAGTCCAACAGCTTTCTTGATATGGCGGCGCAGGCCAGCAGGAGCAAGACCGATACATTGACAACCGGCATGAGCGGTATCATGGGTATGGCGGCGATGCCCACCAGCCTGGTGATGGATTTGTCCGTGCGTTCTGCCGGACAGGTTCAGACAGAAGGGACAGAAGCGGTCGAGGCTCCTTCCCTGGAAACGATGTTAAAGGCCAAATATCCCAACATCCACTATCACGTTTTTGATGCCAGCAGCGGCTATTGGCGGACACGGAACGACTATCCCCATTACCTGCTCTACCAGGACGGGGACAAGGCGAAGGAAACGCTGGAGAACTGGCAGCCCACCGGGGCCAATCCCTTCTATGGCTCCATAGACGGCAGGTTTACCGCTCCGAAGGAGATTCACGCCCTGGGCAACGTCCCGCCGGGGAGCAAGGCCGTGGTTATTCATCCCAAGGTGCAGGAACGCATGGAGCAAGACCCGGCCTATGCCCAAGAGATTTTTGCGAAGATCGACACATGGTTTGCCTTTGATGTGGCACGGAACGAAGCCATCATGCCCGGAAGTACATGGGATATGTCCCAAGCTGTTGCCATCGGTGAGGACGGGAACATTTGTAATGCCTGTTCTTCCAGCGGCGGCGGTGAGATCACCTACTCCAAAAGCGGCTCTGACGATGAAATAAGCTGGTGGGATTTGCGTATGGCCCGCCATGCTGAATTTATGAAGCTGGCGGTTCAGCATCAGATTGAGAACAAAATCCAGGCCAGCCAACTGGCCGCGTCTGCGGCGGCAAAGTCCCAGCTTGCCGCCATGATGAGCAGCGGAAACCTGCAAGCCATTTTCGGTGACGAGATCGCCGGTATTCCCACCGAAACCGTCCTTGCCATCACACAGTCCCAGGTGTGGGGCGGCGGGGCGATTCTCTGACTGCCATACCGCGAGAAAACCTTAGCTTTCATTTTTTGCCGCCGATAAGAATAGTAAAAGCATGAAAGGAGGGTTCTTTATGGATGTGTCATTGAACCCTATGGCCCGTCAGATTTCTACGATCCGTACTGTCCGCTTTGCTGACCCGCAGGAGAAGAAAAATGAAACTGCTGCTCCTTCCAACAACGATCAGGTGACGCTTTCCCAAGATGGAGCGGAGGCCCCATCCAGCAGCGTCGAAACCCTGGCGGATAAGGCAGCGGCTAAACTCGGCGCTATGACAAAAGAGGACTTCATGGCACAACTCAAACAATGGCAGAGCGAGAATCAAGCCACGCTGGAAATTGACCCTTATTGGGCCGTTGACCCCGACGGCTCTATCGCCACCAAAACCTATTTTGAATCCTACCTGGGACAGCTCCAGGAGGCGGAGAATACCATCAAAGATTACTATTCTGATGCCTATGAAGAAGCGATTTCCACTCCGATCAACAGCCTGGGCTATATCTCCGGGAAATATCTGTGCGACTGGTCGGATTATTATGACCCCAGCATCCCGGCAAAGGAACGTCAGTGGACGCATCATCAACTGTGGGCCATGCTGACGGATTCCCATGTGGCTCTGAACGACCCCTATGCCTTGGCATCTGTTGGTGGAGCAAAGACCGTAGACCAGATGGACGAGATTGCTCGGCAGGCTGTAAAGGATAAGCTGGATTCACTTATCAAAGAGCGCGAGACACACACAGTAGACTGACCCTCTCAAATAAAGCGAACGGACAAGGCTCGGTTGGGCCTTGTCCGTTCGCATCTATTTCAAATATTCAGTTAGATGCATGAAACCAAATTAGGATTTGTCCAATGGGAAAAACACAATGCTTTCTGTGTTCTTTGCATCGGTGGTAAGCGGAGTTCCTTTTACGCTTTCATCAGCAGTATTGAAATCAATGATATAGCCGATATTCAACATCTTCTCGACTTTGAGGGCAGGATTGCATCTTACATAATAGTAAATATGCCCATTCCCGGATAGTGAGCTTTCAACACTCATATTTTCAGAAAGTGTGTATAGTTCTGTTGCTATCCGTGTGTCCATATCGTATTTACATAGTTTATTCGCGACGATAAGGTATAAATCATCATCAACAAAGTGAATTTCGCTAATTTCCTGGTCAAATGGTAAACTGTCAACAAGTTCAAACGTCTTTCCGTCAATAATGTCGATTTTCTCCTGGCGATCTGTTGCTTCTTTGTCCATAAAACTTTCTCTGACGGTACAATAGAGATAATCTCCATGTTTAGCCAAACTGGTGTAGCTTGTCGCAGTTACCTCCTCTGGATTATAAGGGAAATGCTTTTCCTTATATTCACCAGTTTTCATATTGTACCTTGCAATCGAAGCACCACAGTAAATAGGGTTTATATCATACTGCCAAAAACACCCTGCCATATATAAGAAATCGCCATCAACCAATAATGAATCAGGAGTTATATCTATTTCTTTCTTTGCGAGGACATTATGCTCCATGTCCTGGATAACGAGTAAATTGAGATATACATTTTTCTCGTCGTCAACATTCCCATTCATAACGGAAACAATATTATCGCCATCTAACGTGATTCCCCAAACACCTGAGTATTGAGGATTGTCCAACAAATAGAACTCCTCAAAACTGCCATCTTTCTGCATAATCAGGTGATTGTTTGCACGATGTCCACCGGCGATAAAGTTCTCCCCAACAAGCGAACCTTTAGAAATGTTTATCGCATCAATATCGTGTATAGCTGTAGCATTTCCATCGACGTCAATGCCTTCAACTCTGCCTTTACTATCACTAAGACCGCTGTAAACAACATAGTATGCTGTAACATTGGCAGAAAGTTCCCTTGTCTGGCAAGCCGACAGGCTGAGTATCATAACGAAAGCAAAAATAAGTGAAAATGCTTTTTTCATTTGAACCTCCAATTTTGACAGTGTGGTTTTGCCTAAGCCGCACGAAGAACTTTCATTTCTTGTGGAATATGCGGCCTATAACCATTCCTACAAATGCGATTACGCCATAGGCAATGACATACGGCCACGCAGAAGAATTGTAATAGATAAAAATAGTCGGGGCAAACAGGATCATCACCATAATAGGAAAGATAAAATCAAAGCCCAGGCGAAAGCCATAAGCCACAGCACAGGCAAAAGAAATAAGAGGTATCACGAATAGCATCAGGAGCATAGCCGCGCCGGTATCGCGGATAAGCCACGGCAGTATATAGAAATCCGCTACCAAAATAGTTATATAAGGGATCATTTTTAATAAAGTTTTTTTCACTTTGGTTCCTCCAATATAAACAGTTCTTCAACAGTTGTATCCAAGTAGCGAGCCAGCTTCATAGCAAGTTCAAGGGTTGGATTATATTTGTTATTTTCTATTGCAATAATCGTCTGTCTGGAAACATCAAGTGCTGCGGCAAGATCTTCTTGTCGATACTCTTTTGATTTACGAAGTTCCTTTATTTTATTCTTCATACTTTGACACCCATAAAGACGATTGCTGTAACAACAGTTGCAATTATGCTAACAATAACGCATATCAGCACAATGACTTTAACAATAGCCCCTGTCTCATATGAATCTTCATCATCTTTTACTGCATTACGGGTCATTATGAACTGGGACAGGCTTTGAATAGCCATAGTCATTACCAGCAGAAAACAAGGAATCAAATTTAGCCTACTGTGGTATACATATACCTTGTAACTCTCATACAGCGACCAAGCCAAAAGTGAAATGACCAAAAAGATATATGCGTTTCTCTGTGCTTTGAAAAGAATTGCTTTCTCCATTTCATCCGGGCTATGAAATCCAAGCCTTTTCAAAAACTGCTTCATATCCATACCTCCAAAAAGTAAAGAACTTTTTACATTTTGATTATACGACGCTCCAAGCAAAATGTCAATAGTTCTTTACATTTTGCTCCATACCAAAAGAAGGAACAAGGTTTATACCCTGTCCCTTCTTTCTGGTCAAATAATCATTTCAGAGAATGTGCCAGCTATCCGCCCCACAAAATTCCATTGGCGTTCGATGTGAAGCAAAGGCCGTAGACCAGATGGACGAGATTGCTCAGTAGGCTGTAAAGGGTAAGCTGGATTCACTTATCAGCGCGAGACACACACAGTAGACTGACCCTCTCAAATAAAGCGAACGGACAAGGCTCGGCTGTCCGTTCGCTTTTGCTTCAAATTATCTTAACAGCGGCATACTGCCAGTGAGCTTGTTGACCTTTTTCTTAGGGCCACAGATGGCAACGCCAAAATATTGCAGCGTACTTTCGGGAACATGGCCCATCTTTTCAATGAACTCGTCATAGGTTTTACACCCTTGGGCCAAATCAGAGAAGTCCACAACGGTCAATTCTTGAAAATCCGGCTGATACAGTTTTTCCCGTACCTGCTTGATGATTTCTGGTGACCCCCGCAGGATCGGCACAGGAAATTCAATGATGCCAAGATGTTCGTTGCCGCTCTGGTCGGTCACATCGGCTCCTACTACCTCCGGCATTTTCTTTCCCAGGGTGATACCCATGATTGCCGCCGTATTTGCGATCAGGCCCAGCGGCAGACTTTCATCAATGACCATGACGCACTTTTCATTTTGCCAATCCATTTTGCGTTTCCTCTTTTCTCAAAAATAGTTTACTCTCTGACAGGAATAGGCCCGCCAGCGTCAGAACGGTTCCGACAGCGGCCAGGGCAGTGATTTGCTCATGGAGGATAACTACCGAAGTCACCACTGTAATCACAGGAACCATATAGATGTAAATGCTTGTTTTGACCGCGCCCAGCACTTTGACCGCAAAATTCCAGGTGACAAAGCAGAGAGCCGATGCGCCCAAGCCTAAGAAAATGATATTGAACAGATAGACCGGGTTTGCAAACCGGGCCAGTTCCAGCTTGAAGTCGAATAGGAACAGTGTCGGGATCATAAACAGGATGCCATAACAGAAAATTCGCCGGGTGGTGAGAATGGTGTGATAGCCGTATCCGCTGATTTTCTTTGTCAGCACCGAGTAGCAGGCCCAAATGAGTGCGGCCAACAGCGCCAGTAAGTCACCAGCGGGGTTCAGCTCCAGCTTAGAGCCGTTGAAGCTGATAAGGAAAATCCCGGCCATCGCAACGACAAAACCGACAAAGAAATTGGCTTTCGGTTTTTCCTCTTTCAAAACGAGATGGGACAGGAGCGCCGTAAAAAATGGCGCAACAGAAATGATAACGCCTACGTTGGATGCCATCGTATAGGTCAGCGCAATATTTTCCAGCAGGTAATATAGGCATATCCCGCACAGGCCCGCCGCCGCAAAAGTTAATTCCTGCTGTCTGCTGGTTCCTTTCAAACGGCGGGGATAGACCAGCATCAGAGCGATAAGCCCCATGACAAAGCGGAAAAACAGAATTTCTACCGGCTGAAAATCTACCAGCAAAATTTTGGTTGAGATAAAGGTCGTTCCCCAAATAATAATGGTAAGCAGCGAAGCCAGATGCCCCATTGTGTGGTTACTTTTCATGGGCCGTTTCCCCCGTATCTTTGTCTAAGAATATTTCACGGTAGATGCCAGGGGGCAGGCCAATAAATCGGTTGAAATAATCAGTGAAATGGCTCTGGTCAAAAAAGCCGGTTTGCAGCGCCGCTTCAACGGGTGGAACTCCTTGCTCCAACAGCTTTTTGGCCTTGCCAATGCGAATATTTTCCAGATAACTGTACGGCGTGACGCCCTTTGATTTTGCAAAGGCCCGGAGCAGGGTGGATTTACTCAATCCAACACAGCGGCAAACCTGATCTAAATAGATACGCTCGGTGTAGTGCTGTTCCATAAAGGCGCAGGCTTTTTCAATCTCGTCCCGGCACTCCGGGATGCAGTTCTCAAAAGGCTGGCCGTATTCCTGAATCAGCAGCGATACCAGCAGGAGCAGATTTTCTTCTTTACCAAATTCACAGGAGCCTTTCATCACCAACTCATGGAGCGGACGCAGGTAGCAGGTGACTTCTTCATCCAAGATCACGTTTTTAGAAAATCCGGGGAGTTCCCGTCTGCCCGTGACTTCCTCCGCCAAGTCCAGCATGACCTCTTTTGTGATGTTGATGCCCCGGTAGTCCAGCGTACCATCATCACTCTGGACGCAGGCGTGGTTGTCGCCAGGGTTGAACAGGAGAACATGGTCCTTGCCGACTGTGTACTCCTGATTTTTGCAGGACAGCACCCGCTCCCCGTCCTCCACAAACCCGATTACATAGTATTCGTGGAAATGGTTCGGGAAGGGCTGCACGATTCCCTCAAAGCGGTAAGCCTCGATGCGTAATTCATCATCGTAAACCACCGTTCGTATTTCTTTTTTCATGCGGTGTTCCTCCTTATCCATCCCATTATACCAATCGGGATTTTGAAAGGCTTGTAAAATATCTTCATTTTTTATACTGCTCTGCTATAAGCAAACGGACAAGGCTCGGTTGGGCCTTGTCCGTTCGTTTATATGGGCAAAGTTTTCTTACAAATCAAGCAGCCATATCCGCCGATATAAACAGCGTCGATTGTGTTATTGTGATGGGCGATATTTACCACAAGTTTTGAAGCTGATCCAAGATTTAATCCCTGCTCAAAAATATATTGAGATTGCTGTTTATAGTATTTGAAAAGATAACACGCCAGGGCGCAGCTTGATGTTCCGGTGGCGGATTCTTCATCAATTCCGTATAGTGGCGCAAAGTTTCTGCATACCGCTGTTGTTTGAGCGTCTTTTATCAAAGTAAACGCATGGATTCCAACAACGTCTTTGTCCCGGCATAAGTCCGACATACTCTTGAAATTGGGGTTCAGTTGCTCTAAGTGATTTTTAGAATCTATGGGGAGCATAATATCCTTTAGCCCGGTTGAGACAATCTGGATTGGTAATGCGGCATCAATAAAGCTGCCCTCTACACACCCAACAAAAACATTTGGCTTTAGTGTTTCAAAATAGGCAGGACGATTTTGCTCCATGAAAATCATTCCATCATCGTCAAGGAGGATGTTAAGTGTCCCGGCCTTTGTCTCTATCTTGTAATTGTGTCTGCTCAACCTGCCTAATAAATGGAGGATAGAAAACGTAGCTATTGTAGCATGGCCGCATAGGGGGACTTCTTCTGTTGGTGTAAAATAGCGCAGCTTGAAATCCGCAGTATCGGACGGCATCACAAAAGCTGTTTCAGAGCACCCCAGTTCTTTTGCTATTGCTGTCATTTCCGCAGGCACTAAATCTTGATGGTCTAAGACTACACCAGCTTTATTTCCACCCCTACCATCCTTACAAAAGGCACTTACCACATAAACATCAACCATGTGTATCCTCCGTCATCTTAGAGAAACCTTGTAGCAATCTTCCGTTATCATTCCACTCTCCATACATGATCCCAAGCCGTGTGTTTTCCAAGAACTTTTGAAGCCTGCTTTCAAATAAGTCTCGTTGCTTTTTCTTAATCTGGATCGTATCTATTCTGACCCGCTGATATAATTCTGGAAACTGCTGAAAATTACACCACACCTGCGGGTCTGCTTGTAGTGTTTCTAAGATTTCATCATCTATCACAAATCCGTTGGGCGTCATATCGGGCAGTACCGCTCGGCCTGCATCTGTCATGCGCCCTAAACGCTCCATCCTGCGGCAGCGTTCTTTATTCAATTCTGACCACAGACTTCCGTTACGCCTTGGCGCTAATCTTTGCGCAGTAACGCCAGTTTCCAACTTTTTTGTCGTACTATCTATCCAGCCAAAGCAAAGGGCTTCTTCAACTGCGTCAATGTACCAAAATGTTGTATCATCAACGGGCCGTCCACGCTTTACGATCACCCAACATTCCTTTTCTTTGGCGTGGTTTATCATCAGCCAATCCCGCAGTTCGTCCCGGTTTTTTGCTGGCAGTAAATTGACTGGCTCCATGTATGATACCTCCGCTCAACATTTCGTTCAGATAACCATTTCCGAGAATGTGCCAGCCATCCGCCCCACAAAATTCCATTGGCGTTCCATATAGGATTTTAGCTGCTGGGTGTCCCGTTGGTAGTCTGTATAGATCATATCCAGAGAATCAAAGTGACTTGCTATGGCATGGGCGACACAGCAGCCGCTTTCCATCCCGGCAGAGATGCCCTCACCCATTGGATTCAGAAAACCGGCGATCTCGCCAGCGAACAGCACCCGGCCCTGCCCATAGGTGACAGAGCAACCGGGTCGGATATGGGGCATCAGCCACTTTTCCGCCTTGACCTGCTGCTCAATCTGCAAGCTGTGATGTGTTTCCATGTAGGAGATAAACCGCTGATAGAAATGCTCAATTCTGCTGGTGTCCTTTACGGAAACGCCCAGCACCAGCATTTCATCTTTTACATTAAACCATGCGTCATACTCGGACAACTCCGGCTGTAAGTAGGCATAGAAGTAATGCGGGTCTAACTGGATTGTTCCCCGGTTAAACGTCTGAAATGTAGTAATAAAGTCCTTGTTGTTCCCAAGCAGTTTCCGCTTTAGTACGCCGGTGACACCTTCGCAGTCAATGACGTATCTGGCGGTTTCTGTGTAGGTGGATTTTCCGCCCAGCGTAACAGCAACAGAATCCGCCTGATCTTCGCAGGAGATGGCGCTGGTGCTGTCCCGGACTTCCGCGCCGGATGCCGCCGCCTGCTCTGTAAGCCAGTTGTCAAAGGAGCTGCGCCAGATGTTCAAGCCGCCCTGCTCAAAGCGGAACTCCTGGCCCTTATCATCCGTAAAGATCATCCCACGGTTTTCCACCGGGGTACACGTTGCAGAGAGCGGCACATCCTCGCCAAAGTAGCGCCGCACCAAATCCATCGTTTTTTGAATCAGGACACCAGAACAGGATTTATAGCGGGGGAGTTTGTGACGCTCTACCAGCAGGACATGAAGCCCCTTTTCGGCCAGTACCTTTGCGGCGGTACTTCCGGCGGGGCCAGCGCCGACAACTATTACATCGCACATTTTCAAACCTCGTTTCGCTCCGCATCCAGCCTAAAACCACATAGATTGTCCATCTTCAAAGTGGGGTGTTGGGCCATCGCGGTATGGGTCATAGCGATGCTCGTTGCAGCCAAACTCCTGCAAGAAGCAAATCCTATCATCAGCAGTCCACTTAGTCAGGGACATTCCATCGAAAGCCTCAATCCTGCCATCATCCATTTGATTTTTGAAATACCACTCAACGATTGTCTGATCGTCCTTATGAAAATATTGCTTAATATCCCATTGAAGAACTGCGCCGCGAGTGTTCCACTCATTAAACCAGTGCTTGATTTTTTCTGCACCGCTATATTGCGGCCCCCAGCTTTCAATGTAAAGTGCATCAGCAGAAAAAATATCCATGATGCCCAAGTCTTTTCTTTGAAGCCACATATCGAACCACAGCCGAATGATTTTTTCACGCTTATCCATAATTGTATCTCCTAATGTTCGCTGTCTGAACAGCATATTTTCTCAAACTGATTATAGTATAGTCCTATATCCCGCCCAATGCAAGGCACAGAACGCACTCCGCAGAGCAAAACCGGAGTTGAGGAAACCGAAAGTTCCGATAACGTAGGCAAGCAGGGCATCGGAATATCGTTTTCGATATTCCGATGCAGCTTGTTGGGGTTCCCCCAAGCCCCGGACCGGACGCTCTGCGTCCGATCGAACACGCCTTCGGCGTGGCTTTTCCGCTCCCTTCGGTCGCTCATTCCTGCACATCCGCGCAGGAAGTAGTCGGCGCGTTCCGCGCCTGTCGAGGGTGCGCCGGGGACGGCGCAGATTCCCCATAGGAGATCAGCCGAGTGATGGGGTCGATTATGATGATCTCCCGGCCCATCTTCCGGGCATAGTTCACAGTCGCTCCGGTTCCGCTACGCCGCACTCCGTTATAGACAGCCAGCAGAGCGGAAGCGTGTTCCACCATAAAGCGGTTGCGCTCCAGCATACAATCTTTGTGGTAGTCCCGGCTGACATAGACAACAGAATCGGCCTGCTCCAAAATGGAGCGGTAAAGGTCCCGCGATGAAACTGACCACTTCTCTGCCTGCGCTGTGCAGGGGAGAATACAATGCAGTTTTATCACGGGATTTTTCTCACGCAGGGAGAGGACGGACAGGGCAGACCATGTATCAGTCGCTTCGGCCATCCCTGATAGAAACTGCGTATAGCCAGCCCCGACCAGCAACCCGATTTGTTCCATCAGCACTGATTTTAGAGCTACGCACCGACTGTCCGTTTCATCATAGCGCCACGGGAGTTTATTCGGACGGTGGCCCGTGAACGCGCAAACCTTATTCACCGTCCTCATGGTAACGCTCCTGGTAGTCCTTCAGATAGCTGTCCAGGTAGTCGAGGTATTCATCAGCACCGTCCTCAATCGTCCGCAGGATAGCGGCAATCCTGCGGCGGCAATCCGCCTCCTCGCTCTCCGTCAGGGCATGGGCTTCTGTAAGGCTGGTGCTTTCACGCGGGGCAACTACATCGTTGATAATATCATTGAACAGGCTATCCAGCATGGCCTCCGGCGTGTCGAGCAGTTCCGCTCCGGCTGCTCCGGGTTCATCAACCACAATCCAGACATAACCAATCTTCTTGGAGTAAACAATGTCAAAGTAGCTTTGGCCGTCAATATATTTTTCAAAGGCTTTGAGAATTGCATCCAGTTTGTTCCTTACATTTTCAGTGTAGATCATAATTCGTTCGTCCTTTCTTTTGGTCGCGGAAGTCTGTGTGCCGCTCCAAGTCATATGGCTAAATAATAGCCATACAATATGGCCATTATATCAGCCATAATAGTGACTGTAAAGGGGGCGAGTTCTTTGATTGGTTATGCACCGTTGTGGAGAACGATGGCAGAGCAGAATGTGACAACGTATACTTTGCGCTTCAAGCACGGAATGAGCCATGCTACTGTCCAGCGATTGCAAGCGAATATGCCTGTCTCAACGCATACACTCAATAAACTTTGCGTAATTTTGGACTGTCCACTTCAAGATGTTGCCGAGTATATTCCAGACAGCCAAATAGAAAAAAATTAGGGCCGCCCCATCAGACATTGAAGGGGTGGCCCTTTAGTCACCGCTCCGACTTCTGCTCTCTATTTTGTGCCTGTTCCTCTGGTTCCAAGCCAAGAATTTTATCAACATTCTGCTTCATGGTTCGGTAGTCGATCATATCTTGTCGGAGGGCCTTGTACTCGGCATACTGTTCCTGCTTCTCAGCCAGCAGAGCAGCATACTCTTGGGAAAGCTGGGCCACCTTCGGAATGGGCTTACCACCCAGGGCATCAAAGGCTCTTTTCGCCGCCTCATGCTGGGCAATCTCGTCCCCATGTTCCGCGAGAAATTCTTTCTTGTGGCGAGACTTCTTATAGGCGGCGTAAACCTCCCGTGTCTTGGAGTAATTGATGATATGGGTCTTTAGCTGGGCAACCTCGGCCATCCGCGCCTCCAACTGCTTGATACGGCGGGAAACATCGTCAAAGCGATCACCGGCCTGCTCCGCCCGTGCTACCAGTTCATCATAGTCGGTCAGGCCGTTCTCAACCAGAAAATTCAAAGTTTTAGCTGCTTCTTTCAGATTGAAAATCTTTGCCCACCGTTCATAGCCAGCGCCCTTTCCAGCGGCCATCTTCGCTTGAATGTCGATCAGCATATTGACCTTCCGGCCATTCCGCAGGAGGGGCTTTTTCGCCTCCGCAGTACGCCCGCGCCGGGTGGTGCTGCGCTCCCGCAGGGCCTCTTTGGTATAGTTGCTCCCCAACTTGGAAGAACGGGTAAAACGGTCCCAGCCGGGGGCGCGGAAGGACAACATTTTTCCTTCCTTGATTTCGTAACCTTCGGCCCGCATCCGTGTCAGAAAATCGTCATAGCCCTGGCAGTCTGAAAGTAGCCGGTCAATGGTCTGCCGCAACTGCTCCTTATGGCTGGTGCCGTACTTCGCCGCCGCCATCTCTTTCTGCTTTTTGGCGCTGGGCTTCGGATTCTCGATCACAGAGAGGCCATGCGCCCTGCACAGTTCATCATTGAGCCGCCGCAGGACAAGAGCGGACTGCTTCACATCCCGGAGTTTGCCGTTACAGTTGAGGTTGGTGCTGTTGATTTCAATATGCGTATGGATGTGGGCCTTATCCACATGGGTGGCTACTACAAATTGGTGCTGCCCTTTGGTATACTTCATCGCCAGCTCATAGCCAATGCGGTTAGCATCCTCCGGGCTGATTTCTCCCGGCTTGAATGACTGTATAATGCGGTACATAATCACATCCCGGCCTATGGGCTGGCTTCGCCCGGTGAGCTGGAAATATAATTTTTTGCTGATCTCAAATTCTTCAGCAGCGGTTTCCGGCGAACACATATAGGAGGACACTAACTCACCGTCATTGGTTTTCTCCGCTTTCTGGTCGTAGTCGTGGCGCTCCGTCATGGATTGCTGCCGGGTTCGGTTCCGCATGATTTTCCGGGGAATTATATTGGAGATTGCCACCTGTTCCTCCTTTCTGAACAGGCTATGTATAGCCTAAATAGTAGCATGGGTAGCCTACTTTTGCAAGTTGCATTTTGTATGCTTTAAGAAAAAGGCAGGTTATACTATGGACACTGTTTCTGCCATCCGGGATCGGATTTTACATCTATGCTCCGAGCGAAATATCACCATCAATAAACTGGCAACACTGTCGGCCCTGCCGCCGTCCTCAATCAAAAACATTCTGTACGGTAAGAGTAAGGACCCCAAGATTTTGACCATCAAAAAGATTTGTGATGGTTTGGAGATCACGCTGATAGATTTTTTCAACTCCCCGGAGTTTGAAGGGTTGGAACCGGAGATTAAATAGTCTATCATCGCACCTCTGCTCGTTTCTGCTGGTGTTGCCGCACCGCCTGGACATGAGCGCAGAGAAATTCATTGTAGTCTTTCCCATGCTCCGCAGGCGGCGGGTTGCGGTAGATCAGCGTCATGCGCTGGGACAGTTCCGGGTCCTCCTGGATAGCCTGCTCCAGCCGGTCCATACCTACCATCCCCCCCTTATCGTTATCCAGGCACAAACTGACCTGTGTAACGTGCGGGTGATCGTGGAGAAATTGGAGCATGGCACGGGGGGCAGTTCCTCCGAGGGAAAGGTAGTGGCTGCTCTGCCAGTCGTCCCCGGACAGTTTCACCAGCGTGGCCAGCGACAAGGCATCAATGGGGCTTTCCGCCACGGCAAGCCTGGGACATTTCGCATCAGCGGCCAACAGAGAAAAATTATACCGCTTGTCGCTGCCCTCCACATCTATCCGAAAGCGGTCCCGTGTTCCCCGCAGGCAGGCGAACCGGGCACGACCCTTTGTGTCCCTGCCGACAAATACGCAGTTATGATAGCGGCGGCTCTCATACAGAGAGCCGTTTTTGATACACTCAGAGATCAGGTCGGGGTGGATGCCCCGGCCTTGAAGATAGGACACCATAGCCCTGGCACACCGGCTCGCCTCCGGTAGCGCGAAAGGCTTTGGAGGCTTTGGGGCCGGACGCTCCGATGGCGGTGGGGCGCGGTAGCCGCATAGTGCCTCCACCGCCCCCACAAAGTCCATCCCCCGGACTTTTATTAGGTAATCCAGTGCCGTCCGTCCCCCGAATCCACGGCTGTTCCAGCACCATTTTCCATGTGAAATTTTAAGGCTGTCATGGGTTCTGGTACAGTATTCGTTGGGGCCGCTCCGTTTCAGTTCATGCGGCTCATAGGTTTGCAGATAAGAGAGCAAATCCCATTCCTTTGCCTTTTCAATCTGTTCCTTCGTTACACTTGGAATCAAAATCACCTCTAAGCACAAAAATAGGGACGGCTATTCTACCGTCCCAAAGAAAATTTTATGTAATGATAGGTAAAAGTTCAGCAATAGAAGTTTTAACATAATCCAGCATCTGTTGAACCGCAATCAAGATGTCTTTGTCCGATAATCTGTTTTGTAAATGCTCCATACAATCATCGCAAATCATCCCTGTTGCCATGCCACGGACAATATCCCGTTTATTTGAACATTGGTCAAACATACATCCCTTTGCATCATTGTGCGTCATTTTCAATGCTGCTTGTTCAGATAATTTTGCAGAAAAATTGATTGCCGCTTGCGCTATTTGATATATCAGATACAACTCTATTGGGATTGGCGCAAAATATTCATTCCAACCATTTATGCTCAAAACTGCGTACTGCGCTTCTTCATGTGAAAACCAGTTGTCAGAAAATTCTTTTTCTGTAATATATATGATGTGACTATTGTATGCGGGATGTTGGGTGCTGCGGAAAAAGCCCCAATCAACTTTTTTTGTCTTACAGATTTCCGCTTGTGTATCTTTTTTTAGCCGAAATATGAAATGAGATTGAACAGTATTCAACGTATTCACAGCATTGCTTATTTTCTCTGTCTGATTGTTCTCAGAAAAATAGATGATACTTATGTTCATTTTTAATCCCCCTTGATGTTCTCATAACAAGGTTTCCCGGTAAAGAGCATTTTAATTTTACCATAAGATAATTGTCTTGAAAACATTTTTTCAATAAAAGGTGGCAGGAGCACATTATGAACTTCCTGCCACCTTTTACAGTCAAAGCGATTCAAATTTCTTCAGCAGGTCGTTAATGCCCTGCCAGACTTCCACATATCCTTTGCGCAAATCTTCTACATCTTGGGCGTAAAGGTTGCGTGTCTCGTTGCAGCGGCGGGCGATTTGGTTTACGTTGCTGGAAATGGAGCGCAACAGCTTCACCAGCTCCACCACATTACTCATATCCAACTGGACGATGTAACCGTCCACCGCCATCTTCCGCAGATACCCCCGCAGATTGGATGTACCCAGCAGGGCCATCTTCTGGTCGATTACCTCCTTTTCTTCCGGGGACACTTTAGTAAAGAGGCCCACCGTGCGTCCCTCGTTCTTCCTCATCGCGCACCTTCCCGATAATGGCTCTTTTCCGGCCCAGCGGCAGCCGGGGCGGGCGGTGTGTAGCTTCGCAGCGCCGCCCGAATGGACGGTTTATCGCCTCCCGGCGTGGACACCGCAGGATTGGCCCGCGGCGGTGTCTCTCCGTCCTCCTGTTCCGCCTCCACATCATTACCCTGATCCCGTTCTTTTCCGCTCTTACCGTCATTGTCAAGTGCGGCGTTCAGTTCAGAGAGCCGTGCCGATTTCGTTGCCAATTCTTCCTCCTGGGGGAAGGGGCGCGCCGCTTCCTCTTTGGCGTTTGCCAGATTGCCCTCCAGCGTGGCAAGCCCCTGTTTCTGGTTCTCCAGATTTTCAGCGATCTTTTCCAGAGCGTTGTTGATACGGGCGATGTTGCCCACCGGCTCATCCGCCAAGTCCGCTGTGTAGGTAAGATTCTGCTTCATCGTTACCACAAATTTTTCACCCTTTAGATGTAACTGCATGGGGAATCCCCGGAATGTACCCAAATCAAAGGGCTTATCCGGGTCGGGCATACTCCGGCAGGCGGCGAGAATGGCCTCGCCAGCGGCCTTGCGCTCGGTGTAGGTCTTGCCGCAGACGGTCATGGAAAAGGCGTCCTCCTTGACCGGGTGCATATCCCGAATCTGCATATCCTCGGTGAGTGCCCGAATGAACATCTTTGCCTCCGCCATCTTCTGCGGATAGTGCTTGACCACCATATCCTCCATCTCATACTTTTGTGCCATATGGTTGGCTTTCAGCATTTTCAGCTTGGACACCTCAATGTCCAACTCCATCTTTTCTTTGATACGGGGATCGCCGGTTGCCAGCATTTTGACCTCGGCATAGGAGAGGGCGGTGGCATCCACATCCTCGATGGAGCGCGCCGGGGATTTCCCGGTCATAATCTGTCCGATGAACTTCTGTTTATTCTCCACCAGCCCCCAGTTATAGGCGTCAAAGGTGCCCTTGGTGACATAGCGGAAGATTTTCACCTTCTTGTTGTCGTTGCCGCGCCTCACGATCCGTCCGGCCCTCTGCTCCAAATCAGCGGGGCGCCAAGGACAATCAAGGTCATGGGAGGCAACAAGCCGCTTTTGCACGTTGGTTCCGGCGCCCATTTTCTGTGTACTGCCCAGCAGGACGCGCACCTTACCATCGCGCACCTTGGCGAACAGCTCCGCCTTTTGCGCATCGGTATTGGCATCATGGATAAAGGCGATTTCCTCCGCTGGCACTCCTTTGGCGATCAGCTTGGCACGAATATCATCATATACGCCCATTTCCAGCTTAACGCCCTCGGCATCTTCCTCTACCGCGTCCGGGTTCTCACCCATCACTTTTTCAATAATCTGCCGTATCTTGGACTTGCGGGGTTTCTTGCTTTCCGATTTCCCTTTTGGCGTGGAAAGGTCGCAAAACACAAGCTGCGCACCCTTGGTGGGTGTGCTTTCCTGCCAAATCTCAAACACATTTTTGACACAGGCGTTGACCTTACTGTTGGGGTCATCTCCCAGCAGGGGATTCATCAGTCGCTGGTCTAAGGCCAGTTTGCGCCCATCGCTGGTAATTTTGAGCATATTGTCCTCACGGGGTTCCACATCGCCGTTGCGAACAGCCTCGGCCCGCTCCGCCAGGGACTGCACCATCTCCTTTTGCGCCGCGCTGGGTTCGGTAGTGATCGTGACGTACTCGGCCTCCGGCACAGGGAGGTTCAGCATCTCGGCGGTCTGAATATCTGCGGCCTCTTTCCAGAGGTTCATCAGTTCCGGGAGGTTATAAAACCGGGCAAACCGTGTTTTGGAACGGAACCCTGTTCCTTCCGGCTTCAACTCAACCGCTGACACCTTTTCACCGAACATAGCCGCCCAATCGTCAAAGTGGCTCAGTCCCGCTTCCTCCAGCATATCAAATTGCAGATAGCGCATCATGGTGTAGAGTTCAACCATTGAATTGCTGACAGGGGTGCCAGTGGCAAAAGTCACGCCCTTACCGCCTGTCAGTTCATCCAGATAGCGGCACTTGCCAAACATATCGGTGGATTTCTGCGCTTCTGTCTGGCTGATACCGGCCACATTCCGCATTTTTGTGTGCAGAAAGAGGTTTTTGTAATAATGCGCCTCGTCCACAAACAGGCGGTCAATGCCCAATTCCTCAAAGGTAACAGTATCATCTTTCTTCTTATCGGTGAGTTTTTTCAGCTTCGCCTCTAAGGTCTTTCTTGTCCCTTCCATCTGTTTGACGGTCCAGTTTTCTTCATTCTGCGCCTTGGCCTCTGCAATAGCGTCCATAATTTCGCCAATCTGGTCCTCGATCACCTTCTTCTGCCGTTCATCAGAAAGGGGAATTTTTTCAAACTGTGAATGTCCGATGATAATGGCGTCGTAGTCCCCGGTGGCGATGCGGGCGCAGAACTTCTTGCGGTTCTTGGGCTTAAAGTCCTTCTTGGTAGCCACAAGAACCTTTGCGCCGGGGTATAGGGTCAGGAAGTCGCTTCCCCATTGTTCGGTCAGGTGGTTGGGCACGACAAATAGGCTCTTTTGGCACAGGCCCAGCCGCTTACTCTCCATAGCGGCAGCGGTCATTTCGTAAGTTTTTCCGGCTCCGACACAGTGGGCCAATAAAGAATTGCCGCCGTAGAGCATCCGGGCCACGGCGTTGCGCTGATGGGGTTCCAGCTTTATCTCCGGGTTCATTCCAGCAAAGGTAATATGGTCGCCGTTATACTCGCGGGGCCGCTTGGAGTTAAAAAGCCGATTGTAGGTGGCGCACAGATCGGCGCGGCGCTCCGGGTCTTTGAAAATCCAATCCCGGAACGCCTGGTCAATAGCCTCCGCTTTCTGTTGGGCAATAGCGGTGTGCTTGGAGTTGAGGACGCGAACCTCCTTTCCGTTCTCATATTTGCTGTCATATACCCGCGTGTCCCGCTGGTTCAAAAGGTTCTCAAAAATGGCATAGGCGTTCTTGTGCTTGGTTCCATAGGTGGCGAAAATGCGGGGGTTGTCCCGTTTGTCCTCGCTCTTGCCTGTTACATTCCATTCGCCGGTGATTTTATTGTAGGAAACATTTATTTTTCCATTTCGCAGATGTTCCGGCGTCTGGAGCAGTTCAAAAATAAACTGCCGGTAATACTCCGGCTTAATCCACGGTGCGCCAATACGCACACTGATTTCAGCGGCGGTCAAGTCTTTGGGCTGCACCTGTTCCAGCTTTTCTACGTTGACAGCGAACTCCGGGTATACTTCGGCGGCGGCGCGGGCATGGGCCAGCTTCACACGAACATCGCCAGACAGGTATTCGTCCGCCGTCTGCCAGCCCTTGTACCAATTTGTGCCCTCCGCCCCAATGTCAAAGGGGCCGGTGGCTGGGTCTTTGAAAATGACGCCCTTCAAATCCTCCACGATCTGCGGAATTTTCTCGGCGCCGCCCATGAGGGAGGCCATAAAGCCCAAATCCACACAGGCCCGTTCCCCAATAGATACCGCCAGGGCCTCCGCCGCTGTGTCCACGCTGGTCACAGCCTTGTGGTGCTGGATGGTCCGTTTGGTGAACATATCCGCTTTGTGCTTAAAGTTGCCCTCATCGTCCAACACTTCCAAGGAGCAGAGCAAGGGATAAGAAGAATCCTGATTGAATGCCAGACGGTTTCCGGGACTGTTCAAAATGCCGTATTTCTTGGTGTAGGCGTCGTAGAGGCGGTTAAGGGTAGCCTGCTCCGCCTTGATCTCCGTGTCAGATGCGCCTTTTAACTGCAAGTCAATAAGTTTTCGGGCGCTGTCCCGAATACCGATCATGCCTTTGACACGTTCGGTGGGGGTCTTACCCAGCTCCACCGGGGCCATGCGGGAGTTTTCCCGGAAGTAGATCGTACCCTTGGACACCGTATAGCTGAAATTACGCACATTCGGGTCTGCGGGGATGCTTTCAATCGCGCTGCCGCCCTCCTGTTCCAGCGCATCCATATCCAGCAGTTCCCGGTCAGGTGGGGCAATATGGGTCACAGCCTCGGCAAGCTGCTTGGTCAGGTCGGCGCCCTCAATGGGATAACAGGCGGTTTCCGTATCGTTGCCGTACATACTTTTGCCAAGAGCCATTGTGCCCAGCACCATCTCCGGGTGCTGGAGATAATATTGGTTGAGCGGTACGCCATCCGCAGTCAGGCCGCTCTCCACCCATTCCGGCAGCTTTTCCGGCACAGTGGCCCGTTTCTGGAAGAACAGAATATCGCTGGTCACTTCGGTTCCAGCGTTGGCCTTGAAAGCGTTGTTGGGCAGACGGATTGCACCTAAAAGGTCCGCCTTTTGCGCCAAGGCTTCACGAACCTTGCTGTTTTTCTTGTCCATGGTGCCCTTTGAGGTAATGACCGCCATGATTCCGCCAGGGCGCAGTTTATCCAGCGTTTTCGTCAGGAAATAGTCGTGGACTTGGAGATTCAGCCGATTATAACGGCGATCATGCACCTTGTATGAGCCGAAAGGCACGTTGCCCACAGCGAGATCAAAGAAATCGTCCGGGTGGTCGGTGTTTTCAAAAGCATCTATGGCTATATTGGCCTTTTGATAAAGCTGTTTTGCGATCCGGCCCGTCAGCCCGTCCAACTCCACGCCGTACAGATTCGCATCGGAAAGGGCCTCCGGTAGAAGTCCGAAAAAGTTCCCGATGCCGCAGGACGGTTCCAGAACGTTCCCCGGCTGGAAGCCCATCCGCTCCACCGCATCGTAAACGGCCTTGATAACGGTGGGGCTGGTGTAGTGGGCGTTCAGCGTGGTGGCTCTGGCGGCGGCGTATTCATCTTGGGTGAGAAGTTCCCGCAATTCCGCAAACTCCCTTGCCCATGATTGGTTGTGTTCATCAAAGGCAGGGGCCAGACTGCCCCAGCCCACATAGTGGGACAATACCTCCTGTTCCTCCGGGGTAGCCAAACGGCCCTCCGCCTCGATCTGCTTCAAGGTACGGATGGCCGCTACATTATTCTGATATTTGGTTTTCTGGCCGCCAGCGCCGAGGTTATTATCGGTGATATGGAAATTGTGCTGCTCCGGGCCGAAATGCAGTTCTTCAAATACAACATCAAAGGCTCCGGCGTTTACCCGCCCCACCACTTTAGACGTATACTCTGCGGGCGGCGGGACGATTCTGCCGCCGTCAATCTCCACCCGCTCCGGCTCCGGGGTGAGTTCCGGCTTCCGTGCCGCTTTCTGCGTGTTTGCCAGCAGTTCCTCCGGCTCCCCCTCCAAACGGATGAGGTCATCAAAATCCAGCGCAGACAGTTCGTTGTCGATCATTTCCCGCAGGGACTTGTACCGGCGTTCCTCCACAAGCTGGCCGTCCAGTGTCTGCGTGACGCTGAAATCAACCAGATTGACCGAGACTTGGATTTCGTGCTTTTCGTTCTCCGTGGTGGTATAGGCGATGCCAATGTCCGCCAGATTGGAAAAATCAACATCGTCCTGCCCATACTCCGCCTCGCTGAACTCCCGCATCAGTTGTTTGGCTTCTTCCAGTTCGTCGGCTTCGGCGTGGTTGTGGTTTTCCGGGGCTTCCGGCACATCGGCGGTATCAGGCAACTTTTCCACATGGGCAGTCTGCTCAAATTCCCGCCACTCCGATTCCTCCACATACTCCCGGACAAAAGACACAGGTTCCTCCCGGAAAACAGGATAGCGGTTTTTCTCCGCCATCTCCATGTCAAGCAGGCTGACCTTGCCGTTGGTGTAGTCGATGCTGTCCACCTTCATGCGCCGTCCGTCAATGGTCAGCTCTTTGCCCAAGGGGATATATTCGGAAATATCCCGTTCCTTGATGATCTCATAGGTTCCGCTGTCCGGGTCGGGCTGGGCCAGCAGGACGCTGTGCCCATGCTCCAGCAGCTTTTTAAGAACGGCCTGCCATGCGCCGCGGTAGCCGGTGACGGCGGTGACACCCAAACCGGGAATATCCAGTGTGGGCGTCTTTGTCCCCAGCGCCGGGGCAGCTTCCTCGGCATCTTTGCCGTAGAACATCATAAACTCGCCTACTTGAACGCCAATGAGCTTATCCGGGTGCTGGGCTTTCAGATTGAAATATTCTTCTACGTTCGGGGTGAAATCACGTTCAACCGGGACTGAATCGCCGTTCCCCTCCGGCTGTCTTTCGGCGGAGGCTTCCTGGGCCGGTTCACTGGCCCCGCGTATAATGATGTGGCTGTGATCGTCCAGAAGTTCCTCAAACTTGTTGCGGAACATCTCAACAGGGGCCTGCGCCAGATCGGGAAAGGTGTAATAAATGTAGTCCTTGCCGATGCTGTCAATGATATACTGGTATTGCTTCCCATCTACAACGTACCCCACCGCATCACCAGCGCGGTATTCCTGCCCACCAGGGGTGCGCCAGACCGTTTCTGTGTTCTCCAGCGCACCCGCCCCGGTGGGTTTCGGCTCCGCCTCCGCCGCTGGGGGTGTCTCTGTACCAGTCCCCGACTGCTCCTGTTCCGAATGTTCCGGGGCGGACACTTCGTGAATCCACTCCGGGGCGTCCGGGGCATCGGCATACCTCCGCACCGCATCATGGGGAACAGGTATATCCTGATAGGTCTGCTCCAGAATGTCCTGAACCAGCCACTCCCGAAACTTGGGCAGGGTATGATAGGCGTCGTGCAGGGCAGGGTTATCCTCCCTGATCTCGTCCATCATAGCGGCGATCTCGGTGTCCAATTCGGTCTGCGCACTGTCATAATCGGTTTCCCGGTCGCGGAGATAGTCATAAAAACTGCTCTGCTTTACTGCGCTGACCAGCGTGGAAAGGGCCTCCCGGTACAGTTTGACCGCACTGACAGGGGCGGGTGGGGCAGTCTGCTCCTGCGCCATGTCCTGCCGGTAGGTAGTCTCAAACAGATGGTCACGGAATTGCTGGGCCGCCAACAGTGCGTCAAAATAGACATTGTAAAACTGCGGGTTTGTTTCAGCCATGGGAACCACAATGCGGTTCATAGCGGAGTAGAACTCGTCCCGGCTGTTCTGCTCATCGCTGTTTAACCGGGCGTTCGTATAGTGTTCATCATTCAGCAGTTGGGCGGTAATCGCGTTCGCTTCACGCATCAGAAGGTCGTAGGCGGTGACAGCCGCCCCTTCTGGGGTAAAAAACACCTCCACATCCTCGCCGTCCTGTTCGGCAACAGCTTTTTCCTTGATGAACCTCTGCTGGGTGATATTCTTCATCCACTGTGCGGCGAACTGGTTCAAATCGCTCCGCAGCTTGGGAACCCACTTGCCCGGTTCCGGGTACACCTGCTGATAGATGGGCAGGCCGCCATCCTGCTGGAAGGTCAGCGCCTCCAGCGTCCCCTTCTCCCGGTCAACCCGGAAGGTCATCTCCGGGTCATTCATGGTGTCGCCGTTCTGCCGGTAGGTATGGCCCAAGGCAACAACATCATCGGCAATCCACTGAACATGAAGGGGCATAAAGGACGGCCCCGCCTGCAAGCGCATACTGCGGTACTCGCCGCTGACGATCTCCGGGAACAGCTTGGCAAAGGTGCTGTAATTGACCTCCGGGCGGGTGCGTCTGGCCTTTTTGGGTTTGGACACAGCCTCCGCCGCTTTGGAAATATCTTTCCTGATTTTGGTGATTAGCCGCTCAAGAGTAGCTTTTTCAGACTCCGCAACACTGAATGTAACATCGCCATTTTCCTGGTTAGTCCGTTTGGGTGTGATCCCCGCCTGTGACATGGGCCTCGCTAAAATCAACGCTTCCGCCGATGTAACAGTAATCTCATAGGTACGATCCTGTTCAGCGGCAGAAGGTTCCCCCGCAGAGGCAAGGGCTTCGTCCTGTTCCCTGGCTTGCTTCTCCGGCTCTGCGCCAGTCATTTGGGCCTCATAGTGGTCAATGTCCTCCGCTGTCAGCCATTCCGGTTTTTCGGGAAGAAGATCGTACAGTTCCCGCATCTTGGCGATTTGCGCCTCCACGCTGCCCTCCGCCAGATGCTTTTGGGCGCGATTCCCCGCGCCAAGATAATATTCGCAGTCAGCTTTCAAGCGGCCTAACAGGCGATACTCAAACTCAAAGTTATAGGGAACTGTATCGCTGTCAAAGGAGGTCAGGGCGCGGGTCTGGCGCTCTCCGGTTTTGGCGTCAACGATGGAAAGGGCCACGGGGTACTGCCCGCCCAGCGTTTCAATACTCTGCTGCAACGCAGGGAGGGGGATGCCGCACATCTCCACCCGGCCCACGCCGCCGATGGGCCGGGTGGTCAGAGGCAGGTCCAGCACAGCGGCGGCGTTTTTGGCATCCTCGCCAAACAATTCAAAGAAGTCGCCTATCTGATAGACCATCAGACAATCCGGGTGATTTTCTTTCAGAGCGGTGTATTCGTCCCACCAGGGAGAGCGGGAGGATTCCTGCTCTTGTTTCTGTTCCTGTTCCGGGACCTGGGGCGGCGCGGAAAATACGGGAGCGTTCTGTGTGGCGGAGATTCTGGCGTCGGACGTGGCGGCGGTGTGTTCGATCTCCCGCTTGATTTCCTCTGGCAGATCGTCAACATAGAATGTTACCGTCCTGTCCGGGGCGATGTGGGCGATGGTCTTATAATCGCCGTCCTCCTGCTCCATGCTGTTCCAGACGGTGAGGCCATTCCCCAAAAAGCCGTACCCCAAACTGTATTTTTTCTCCGGTTCCAAGGTGGGGTGGTCTTTCTGATACCGCTCCAGTTCCTCCGGGGACAGATAGCGTCCCTCTTGGATAAGCTGGCGAATATGTGCGGCCATTTCCTCAAAGGAGACATGGCGCATCACCCCTTCCGGCCTGGGAGATAGCCGCAGTTCCTTGGTAAAGTAAGCATAGGCCCTGCTCCCGTCCGCCAGAGTGCAGAAGCCCCCTTCCAGATTTCCGTGTCTGGAACGGCTATATTCCTGTTCCAGCTTCCGCACGATCATGGCGTCAGACCAGTCCCCGGTAAACAGGGCGTAAAGCCTCTGCTTACGGTCAGGGTCGCCCAAATCCTCAATCAGAAAAGCATCAAGGTCTGCGTCACTGATCTCCCGCTGCTCCTGCGGCTCCGCCGCAGCCTGCCCAGCGGTAAACAGAGAAAATTGCCCATCGCCCTGCGCTTCGGCCACAGGCTTACGCTTGCTGGCAAGGGCATGGGCCACCGCCGCCAACTCGCCGGAGGCCCCTTCCGGCACTTCCGTTGTGCCAGACGCGGTGCCCTTTTCAGTAGCCTGATTCTTCTTGCGGTAACGCGCTTTTACCTCACGCTCCGCTTGCAGGGCTTTCTCCGGCAACGGTGTGAACAGGGGAGAATCCCCACGCACATACGCCCCCATGTCCCGCATGGCAAACGTCATGGCCTCATAACCGTCCACATCCGGGGTGAGCGGAGCAAAGTCACTCAACATAGTGTCGAACAGTCTTGTTGCTACTTCGGGTGTCTCCAGCAGGAGGCGTATCTGCTTGGCCCCCTCCACAGCGTTTGCGTCCTCGGTGTAGGGGCGGTGCTGACAGTCGGGCAGATAGGAGAAGAATTGATAGACCATTCTGGCGGTGTGGTCTTTGTCATGCTCCGGCAGGCTCTCCCGCTCTTTTTTTGTGAGAAAGCGGTCCTTTTCAATCAGTTCCCGGACACGCTTCTGCGCCTGATTCCAGTTCAGATGGACGGTATCATATCCGTCAGCGCCCGAATTTTCGTCCGAACGGATGAATTTAAGGCCCTTCCCATCGCTCCATATCTTTCGGCTCTCGGAATTATGGCCTGTATCACCGCACTCCCGCCGCAGGAACGCAGCGCACTCCTTGTCGTTGTGGCCCTGCATGAAATAGGAGTAAACCCGGATTTTGCCGTCCTTGATGTTCAAAGCGTCCGTCAAAAACTGGTCGATTTCATCCTCGGTGATGAAACTGGCCCTTGCGGGAGCAAAGCCATCTATTACGGCCTTAAACTCCGTGACCGGCTTATCCAAGCTGGCGATCCGTTTGGCCAGCGTTGGCAGGGACATGGGTGGGCGCAGCTCCAGCAAGGAGCGGTCCATGGCATAAAAGCTGGTGAACACCCGCAATTCGGAGAGGACGCGACGGCGGCTCTCCGGGTCGAGCAGAAGTTCCTTGATCCGCAGAGCGCTTTCCTCACTTCTGCTTTCCCCATATGCCTCGGAAATGGTGTGCAGATAGCCCTTTTCCTTTGCCGTGTCGCTGAAATCAGAGCGGAGATAGGCAAGACTGTTTGCCAGTTCGCTCAATTCATTTTCCTGCGCCGTGTCGATCTTCTCCTGGCTGGCAAACATACCGTCCCGCAGAAGCTGGGAAATACGGACGGCAACAGCGGGCCAGGGAAGATGGGTGAAAATAGTTCCATAGGTGTTGTTTCCGGGGCAGATATGCACCCCGCGCTCATCAAACCACATGGCGTACTGCTTCTTGGCAATGGTCAGGCCCTTGCCGCCAACCCCGTACTCCTTCGCCAGAAAAGCGGCGGCATCCTCGTTGCTGGGGCTTCGCTGGAAGAACGCCACAATGTGCTCAATGCTGTGCTTTCCGTTGCCGCCGCTGGTCAGGGCGCGGTCCGCCACCGCATCAGGTACACTCAAAGCAGGCGGTTCTGCTTCCGTCTGCCGCTTTTCCTCTGCCTGGACCGCTGCAATAGTCTCCACCTGTTCCTCCACCGTGGGAAACAGGTGGAACCTGGACAGCCCCGGCGCGGGAGCGTCCTCGGCCCTCGGTTCCGGGGACGAAGAAGCGGCGGGCTGTTCGCCCGCCGCTTCCTGCTGTTCTTCCTTTACTTGTAGACGATCTCCGCCAGCACCATTTCCTCCGCCTGATGGGTGAAGTTGTTCACCGCCTGCACCCACGCCATCTGATCTCTGGCTTTCAGTTCCTCGTTCACGTTTCGGCGCTTCATCAGGTCCCTCACGATGCTGTCCACCTGCTCCTGCGCCTGCCGGTCGATCTCCCGCAGATGCTCCATCAGTCTGCCCGTCAGAAGCATGGAGGTGTACGTTCCGCTGTGATTCTCCCTCAGAAAGTCCTCCCTCAGCATCCCGTACTTGCCCAGCGGCATCTCCTCCAGTTCGTCCTCGCCGTCCATCACCAGATCGGGCAGCAGGTAATCGCCCACCTTCGTGTAAGTCAGCTCTGCCATGATCTATGCTCCTTTCCGCACTTTCACGCTTTACAGTGTTAAATTCTTCTCTAACCGTAGTATAGCCGGTTTCCTCCTCTTTTGCAAGAGGTTTTTCAGAAATTTTTTGATTATTTTTTTCCTGCTCATACTGGCGGATGGCATCTCCAATTTCCGTGAGGATTTCTCTGGAAACCGTAGTCGCTGCGTTGCCCAAGTGGTGGAGGACGGCGGGAGTGGAAAACTCCGAGATGCCGTCAAAGTCCTCGTCGTCCAGGTAGTCCATGGGGTCCAGGCCACAGCGGGTCAGAAGTGCGTACTGGACGCTGGCAGTCATAAGGCTGCGAAAGCGCACCTCCAAATTCAAATCGTCCAGTTCTTCCAGCAGGCTGTCCCTGGTGTCATAGGCGAGGTCGCTCAAACGGTCGCGGTAGACTTCATCCACAGCGCGAACGGCCATCTCCATGATCTGGTCGCCAATGTCCCCGCCAGTATCAGGGCCATACCTTTTTCTCAGAGCGGTGAGGACGGAGCGGTGGTGTTCCTTCCGCATCTGCCACAGATATGGCTCACGCGCCCCCCGCACCGGGCGGGTGTCCGCATAGTCGAAAACATATTCCAAACTGGGCTTGCCCCGCCTGTCCTTGCGGATCAGGGCGATGCCCTTGGAACCGGGCCTCACCCAGCGGCGCATAGTCCCGTTCCATAACTCCATGCTGGCACAGGCGGTAGCGTCCGGGCGCTGGGCATAGATTAGGAGCTGTTCATCAAACGGGTATTTATAGAGGCGGGCGGCCACGGCCAAATAGCTTTTCCAGCCGTCCGCATCCCGCGTGACGTTTTTAGCGGTCTGCCCAGCCAACTCGGACACCCGCTGCAATTTTGTTGCCATGTACTACCTCCATTTCGTGATAAGAATAAAACGAGGCCCGGAGGGAACCATCGTCCACTCCGGGCCTATAATACTGATATTTACCAATCTTCGGGCATTTCCCAAGGGTCAAGCCCCATCTGCTCCCAGGTCACGCCGTAGGGCGCGCCGCCAGGGGTATAACCGGCGATGAAGAAAAACTGATCGTTGGAATCAGGGAAGCGGTCGTAAAAGTCTTGCAGTTCCCGTTCTTCCTTTTCCAGCCACAGATGCTCTATCCGTTTTTCTTCCGCCTGCCGCTTCATGCTCACCTGTTCCGGCGTCAACGCGCCAATCTCGCCCAGGTCATTGAGGGCGGTGAGAACATCCACCTTGAATTTTTCGCGGTAGGCATGGACGATATGCTTTCCTGTCCCCTCATAAGCGGCGAACCATTGCCGCGCCATGCGGATGCGGGCGCTGTGCCGCTTCTGCTTATTCCCGGCCTTTGCCCATTTCGGCGTATCCTGTTTCTTTTTCTTCTTCATGTCCGCTCCCTCTATGTATCCGCTGTTTGACAGCATTATAGCATCACATAGGGACATGAGCAAGCGGCGGAATGTCAATCCCGTTTCTTTTCGTTTATCCGATCCAGCACAGCCCTTTGCGCCGGGGAGAGAACGCGGGGCGGCGATACCTTCAGCCACTTTTTGGGCAGTTCAAAAGTCATCCCGCCCCAGCCGTTGGCGGCGGCCCGCCCCCTGCCGCACCTGCTCCGGGTGAGTGCGGCACAGTTCCGAAAGCTGTTTTATCAGCGCCGCATTATGGGTGTAGACGCTGGCCACACGCTCCCCTTCATTGAAATTGATGATCGTTTCCTTCTCGAGTTTGGACAGCTTCATGCCATCACCGTTCCTGTTCCGGGTGTTTGCCAGGGGGCTGCGCATCCTGCTTTCTGACTTCCGACTGATACTGCCGCAGGGTGTCCCGCAGGGAGGACTTCGGGGCCTCATTGTTGATGATGCCGTCGATTTGGTTGTAGTTGACCTCCGTACTCATTTCAGCGGCGGCAAGGTGGTTGTTCAGCAGATTGGGGAGTTTAGAGAAGGCCATATAATCGACATACCAACACGTCACCGTACCGGACTGTTTGAACGCGGCCACATCACCGGGCCTGACAAAGCCGTTGGCCCGATATTCGTTGAGTATGGAAAGAACATCCACGCCCTGCATAATCGGGCCGGTGGAAATCAGATTGTAGCCGCACATGATGGGGCTTCCTCCAGCCAGCCGCACCCGTTCCAAAGGCTCGGAGCGGTCAGCCAGTTCTCCAGCGCCAAAGCGGTACACCGCCGCCGCATCCCCCGCATAGGAAAGAAATTCTTTTTCCCGCTCCTGCCCGGTTATGGGCTTTACCTCCTGGAAAGAGTTGATCTGGCCGTCCACCCCGCGCACGGGAGCATAGAGCCGCCCGGTCTGGAGGTACATCCCGTCCATCCCGGCGCCGCCCCGATAGCGGCCAAAGTCATCCCGTTCGCTCTCCAGAAGGGCGGTTCCATCCGCCAGCAGGAAGCCCGGTTCCGTCCGCTTCTCCATCAGACCGCAGGGGACGCCGGACTGTGCAATACCAATTTCCGGCCCCTGCCGGGTCAATGCTGCGCCATCCGGCAAATCAAGAAAGAATGGGGCATCCGGCTCCAGTTCAATATCACCATAGGCCAGCATGGAGGCAATCCGCTCCGCGTCGCCGCCGCCTTCCAATATCATTGCCGCCACCAGCATTTCGCCGGGATAGAGTGCGCACCGCTGGCAGGCGAGGTCAGCCACTTTTGTGGCAATCTCTGGGCCGTATTCATGCTTCACCGCGCACAAGCCCGCAAAAGTGGTATCCATCCACTTTTCAATGGCGGTATCATGCTCCATGGGAATGAAATGTGCGAATTGCTCCTGCTCTACGCACTCAATGGCAAACTCCGCCCACTTACTCGCCGCCTCCGGGTCACAGCCGGGAAGGAGGGCATTTAACGCCAATGTAAATTCGTCCTGCTTCATTTCCCGCTCCCTCACATTTTCGCCGCCGCATGACCGGCAAAACGGTCCAGAGCATCGAATACGCCGTCAATGACCGCCAGCACCGCACATAGGGCGTTGTCCACAGCCTCCAGCGCCGCCTCGTTGCCGCCCTCCGATACCATGTCCAGCAGGGTTTCCACTGTCTCCGGGGACAGGCCCAGCTTCACAGCCAGATCATCTGCATCGGGCCTGCCGTCCCCATCCTCCAGAAACCAATCGTAGGGCATCCCGAAGAAGTGGGCGATCTCCCGGAACTGGTACACATTGGGGGTGCTGATGCCGTTGAGCCAGCGGTTGACCGTAGGAACGGACACGCCCAGGTGACGGGCCAGCTCCCCACGCTCCACGCCGCTGACGGTAAGCAGGTTTTTCAAGCGGTGGTCAAATTTATTTTCCATGAATCACTTTCCTTTCTTTCCGTTCTTGTTGTCAAATTCCAGCTTATAGTGGACGTATTTGCCGCCATCATCATCCAGCAGGATAGTGGCGTCATATAATACGCCCTTCTTTTCAGAAAACAGATTTGTGACCTTGACGCGCCCATTTTTCAGCAGAGCAGCGGCAATCTTCGGGGTCAGTTCCTTCCGCTTGCCGGTAAAAAAACGGTCATTTTTCCACATGGCGAAGCCGCAGGAGGGTGTGTCATGGTAGCCCTCGCAGAAAAAACTTTTTTTGCCCTCCACCACGTTCTTGCCGCACCGTGGGCATACGCCGATTACCGTCCGCTTGGTCTGCGAGAGGGTGGAAGGGGCCACGGTCACATTCTGATAAGACTTGACCAGATTGGAGAGCATAGCGGTGATCCCAGCCATGAAATCCTCCGGGACCAGCTCCCCGCGCTCCACAGCCCCCAGCCGTTCCTCCCACTCCGCTGTCAACTTGGCAGATTTAAGCTGGTCAGGCATGGCCCAGGCCAGAGCCAGCCCCTTTTCCGTAGGGACAAGCTGTTTTTTCTTCCGCTCCACAAAGCCGGAGCGCACCAGCTTTTCAATGGTAGCGGCACGGGTGGCGGGAGTTCCCAGCCCCGTCCGCTCCACAGATTCCAGGGCGGCAAAGTCCTCCGCGCTGGCGTGTTCCATAGCAGAGAGCAGAGTGTCCTCTGTGAAGCGGGACGGGGGCGATGTGGTCCCCTGCTTCAAAATCGCGTCCGCATCCTCCAACCGCTGGTCCTCTGCCAGTTCCGGGAGCGCCGGGGCCGGTTCCTCCGGCTTCGCTTTCTGCTTCAGCGTGGAAAAGAACGCCTTTTCAGTTCCTTTCCAGCCTGCCTCCGTCACCGTGCGGCCCTTGGCGGTAAATGCAGCGCCGCCGCACTCCAATGTAACAGAGGTTTCCGCATAGGTGTGGGGTTCGCCCACAGCGCACAGCAGACGGGCGGCAATCAGATGAAGGATGTTCCGCTCCCCAGTGGGTAGGGCGGCGAGGTCGGCGCTGGCGATCTCCACCGTAGGAATGACGGCGTGATGGTCGGTCACTTTGCCGCTGTCCACCACCTGGGCAGCGTTCACGGGAAGGGGCTGGCCCGCCATGAAGGACAGCGCCCCCGCCACGGTGGAACATAGCGCAGGCAGACCATCCGCCATATCCTCCGTCAGATAGCGGCTGTCCGTCCGGGGATAGGTTGCCAGCCGCTTCTCATAGAGAGATTGGAGATAGTCAAGGGTCTGCTGGGCGGTGTAGTCAAAGAGGCGGTTGGCCTCCCGTTGGAGGGTGGTCAGGTCGTAGAGTTTCGGGGGCCGTTCAGTCTTGTCCTTCCGGGTGACGGATTGGACCAAAGCGGTCTTGCCCAGGCAGGCCGTCCGCAGTTTCTCCGCGTCTGTCTTGGAATTGAATTTGCCGCTGGATGCCCGAAACGTCCGCAAATCCAGCTCCACAGTGTAGAATTTTTCCTTCTTGAAATTCTCAATCGCCGCCTCCCGCTCGGACAGCAGCGTGAGAGTAGGGGTCAGCACCCGGCCCACGTTCAGCGTCTTGCCTTTATAAAGGCAGGTAAACAGCCGGGTCCCGTTAATGCCAATAAGCCAGTCCGCCTTGGCGCGGCAGAGGGCGGCGGCGTAGAGGTTGTCGTACTTTTTGCCGTCTGCCAGATTATCAAAGCCCTTGCGGATAGCGGTTTCCTCCATCGAGGAAATCCAAAGCCGCTTGATGGGCTTCGTACATCCACAGAGGTTGTAGGTCAGCCGGAAGATCAATTCGCCCTCCCGTCCGGCATCGGTGGCGCAGATCACAGCCTCCACATCGTCCCGGCCCATAAGCTGGCGCAGAATGTTGAACTGCTTCTTGGTGTCCGGCAGCACTTGGAATTGCCACGGGTCAGGGAGAATGGGGAGATCGCCATAGGCCCACTTGGAATAGCGGGGGTCATAGGCGTCAGCCGGGGCCAGTTCCACCAGATGGCCGACACACCAGCTCACCAGCCAGCCGTCGCCCTCCATATAACCGTCCCTGCGGGCAGTTGCACCCAGCACCTTCGACAAAGACATGGCAACACTCGGTTTTTCAGCGATCACTAACTGCGTGTGTATCACTCCTTTTCATCAGTTTTCGGTAGCAGATGCCCAGGCAGGGCGCATCCCGGCCATAGGAGCATCCGTGACAGGGATGGTCAGGCGGAAAGGCGGGAGGCTCCCGCGCCTCCCGCCTCACCATAGGCTTCTGCGTCATCATGCGTTCATAGGGACTGTTCGTAAAACGCATCACGGCTCATCCTCATAGCCGTCCGGTTCCTCCGGTTCATCGCCATAGTAGCCGGAATAGTCGGGTTCCTCCGGCTCCTGATGGGTCCGCGCCTCCGGTTCCTCATCCTCGTTGACCATCGGTTCCTCGCCGCCTGTCAGTTCGTCAAAATCCTCGGCATCGGCCATGTCGTGCTTGGGCTTATAGATTTTGAAATACCAGCCCGCGCCGCCTACGGCCAGCACTGCAAGCAGAACGATCACCATGCTTCCGCTGCCGCCGCTCTCCTTCGGCTGCTCCGTGGGTTCGGCGGGAGTGGGCGCTGTGCCCACGCAGTCCGCCATGGAGAGGATGCAGACCGGGCAGGCGGTGTTGACGGCTCCGGCCTCGCACTTGTCCTTACAGACGCAGACCGGGGCGGGGTCCGGGATTGCCGATGTGCCGGAATTGTCCCCGTCCTTCTCCGCCAGCGCCATCAGGTCACTCTCGGTGACGGAGTTGAGGAAATAGACGTTCTCGCTGTCCCGCTGCTTGTCGATAATCAGATAGAAAATATTTTCGCTGGGGGTTTTGATGGTGAAAAACTCCTTGCTGTCCCCGTCTGTTACGTTGTCCATGACCGTGCCCTGTCCGTCCGGCGTCAGCGCCGTGGGATTGCGGGGTGTGGTGTCCGGCTGGCTGTCCGGGTCGTTGGACGCAGAAGCCGAAGGGTTCGGGGAGGGCGCCGCGCCGCCGCCCACTGATGTATTGGTGGATGTGTCGGTGGAACCGGGTTTTTCACCGCCGCTGGGGATTGTGCCGCTGGGGGTATTGGACGGAGTTTGCGCAGCGTCAGAACCGCCCTGCACCACATTGGTCAGGAAAATCTGCGTCCCATGCTCGAAGCAGTTGATCCAGCACATCTTTTCATAGACCTTCCCATCATGCCCGGTCACTCTGACTGTGACAGCACAGTTGTCTGTGATCGTGACACGCCCGGTATAGCGGCTCTCCCACTGTTCCAGGGCATCCGTCACGTCCTGCCACTCGCCGTCCAGCCCCAGCTTGACCTTTGCGGAAGCGAATCCGCTCCCTGCGTTGTCCGTAATGGTATAGCTGACCTCCGCACTTTTGGAGGCGTAGCCAGTGGGCGGCGCGATCTCCACAGTAACGCCGGAAGGGGGAACCGCATCGGCGCAGTCGGCGGCAAAGGCCCGGTTGGATAGCAGCAGGGACAATCCCACACACAGGGCGATGCACAACAGCAGCGGGATAATAGGCCATTTCGGTGCTTTAGATTTCATGTTCAGTTACCTCCTGTCGATTGTTATTGTCGGTGGGGCCAGTCTGGGGCGGCTCCTTCGACGCCCGAAGCATATCCAGAAGCCCCCGCAGTTCTTCCGGGGAAGCGGCGATGCTACGGACGGTCTGCAAAATCTCCATGTTCTCACATTCGGTGATTTGTTTCTCAATATCCCGCACCCTGGCCTGCCACTCGCTGGATTTCTCCTTGGCCCGCACCAGTTCTACTTTGAGCCGTTCGATCTTGGTCACGATGATTTTCTCCTTCCGTCCATGTAGTCCTCAAATCGGTTCACAGTATAGAAAATACGCTTGTTGTTTACCCACCGTTGGAGCTGGAGCGTGATTTTCGGGGCGCTGGGTCTGTCGTAAATCATCACATAGGGCGTGTAGCCCATGTCCCGCAGGGTTTCCACCCGGTACAAGTCCTGCTCATGGGTACTGCCATAATTGGTCAGCACATAGACAGTGCGCCGCCGCTTATCCCGAATATTGGTCAATTCCAGAAAGCGCCGGAAGTAGGGCGTCAAATCGTCATTGGGGTTATCCCAGGCAAAATGCACCGCCTTTGTCCGCACCTGATTCAAAAGGGCGGCGTTGTCCGGGGTAATCAGGCGAATGTCCAAGCCCTGGGTGAAGTCCACCCACGCATGGCTCTCCGCAAGCTGACGCAGAAGCCGCTCATGGTCGGGACAGGCCAGAAGATTGGCGTCCAGCAGTTTGATTTCCTTCTGTCCATTCCAGAACTCCGCGAGATCAGCCACAGCCACAGACCTGTGCCCTTCCTTTTTGCTCACAATGCAGAAGCCGCAGGCTCTCGGACAGCCCCGGCTTAAAAATCCATATGCGCTGGATGAAAACTCTGGATAGATGCTGTAATCGGGAAAAGCGTGTTCCACCGCATCCAGGAGGCGGTTGTCCAAGCCATAGCCGGTGCCACCGCAAATCACCTTGTCAGCGTTGTCCACGACAATGGCGTCCTTGGAGTACAAGTCCGTAAAAACCCGGCTCTTGTAAACGAGGTCGTAGCGGCCCTCTGGCCTCCACCACTCCACAAAATCGCCCTGCGCCTTGTGGTAGGCGGACAGCTTCATCAGGCACAAATTGGGCCAGCGATGGCCGTCCACATCACAAAGGGCCACTCTCACAGCGCACCGTCCCTTCCCAGCACATCGGTGATGCCCTGCATGATATAAGCGACACAGGGTACGGCGATACTGTTGCCCAGCATGGAATACCGCTTGCTGTCGCTGATGCCCTTCCCGTCACAGCCGTATGCCGTCCAAAAATCCGGGAATCCCATCAACCTCTCGGCCTCGGTGGGGGTCAGGCGGCGAATATGACAGCCAATGCGGACAGGATTTTGATAGTTCAGCGAGTATCCCCCGGATTTTGTTTTGGCTTGCAGCGTACCGCTGGCCTCCGGCACTTCCCGATAGTTGCGGCAGTCAACGGCGGCGGGAGCCTCCACAATGACTGTCCCGCCCTGCTGACAACAGGGGTTGCCTCCGTTCAAGTCCAGCGTCCGGGAGGTTTCCGCTTCATAGATGCCGCTGTGCGGGTTATCCGACATCATGCCACCGGAGTAATAAGCGCCGATCACATAGGCTTTTATCACGCTGCTCTCCTGACTGGCAAGCAGGGTTGGCGCAAGTTCCTCCTGATAACCAACACTCCCGGATGCGGCGCCAGCTTTGTTCTTGAAGCCCGCACTGACCACGCAGAAATCCAGTTCGCTCCCCATACCAGCAGGCCGGGAAAGGCCAGCGCCGGAGGCGCACAGCGTCCCCGCAAGCTGGGGATGAATCAAAAGCGGCTGTTCATGGGCGGCGGTCAGGGTGGGCGACTGATCCTCCAGAATCCCAGCGTTGCTCTGCCCGGTGCCCATGCACATGACATGGGGGCTGCCCGTTCCGCAGAGGGTGGGCTGGACGGGTTTCAATGTGGAGCGGTTCGTTTTGCTGGTGATTTGCTGGAGGTCAAAGCCCGCCGCCACGATGGGTAGATTGCCATGGGTCTGGCTGCGGAGGGTGGGGGAAAGCCCCCCGCGCTCCACCGTCATGGAATCGCCGCCCTGATCGTTCAAAACTTCAATGGACTGCGGAACAAACAGATATTGATCATTCCCCGTTGCCAGTGTCCCGCTTTTCTCCACCTGGAGAAGCGGACCTTTCCCACCGCCCTCGCACCCGCAGCGGATACGCATAGTGACAGCGGGGATTACAGCATCTCCGCTTGTTGGATTAGCGCCGCCTTCAGTAAAGGCGGCAGCTCCTTGCCGCGGCGTTCCGCCCGCCTCAAAATACCGGCGCAGGCTTTTGGGGACAAAGAGTATTTCGCCGGAGCGTCTGCCTCTAAAATCTGCGACAAGAAACAGGCGCCGCCGCCGCTGGGCAGTCCCAAAGTGCTGGGCATCGTAGATGCACCAAGCGAGATCAACGCCTCGGCCTCGCGCCATTCCGGCGTTGGCCCATCGTCCAGATTGAGGCATTGGAACTTCGGCGCCTGTGAACGCCGCAAGCACGGCTTGATAGTCACGCCGTCCATTGGATGACAGAGCGCCGGGGACGTTCTCGAAAATTGCGAATTGTGGGTATCTTCCATGTGTCGCCTCCTGCATTTCACGAATAATTCTGATGGCCTCCATAAAAAGGCCGCTGCGTTCATCAGCCAGCCCCAAACGGCGGCCAGCCAGACTTAATCCCTGACAAGGGCTTCCAAAAGTGAGAATGTCCACAGGCGGGATTTTACCGCCGTGGAGTTTGGTAATGTCCCCCAAGTGGGCCATATCCGGGAAGTGCCGCTTGGTAACAGCTACGCACTCCGGGACGATCTCGCTGGCCCAAAGGGGGCGGATGCCATAAAAAGAGGCGGCATAGGGGAAGCCCCCTATGCCGTCAAACAAAGAACCTAATGTAAGCTGTTCAGACAATGTTGTTATCGCCTCCTGACAATCATCTGTTTTTATTGTGCGGGCATACGCCCGAAAGAATAAAAGTGCTGTTTCCAGTAGTTCGTGTTGATATTCGCATAGCTGATGGGATCGCCGCAGTGGATCATCTGCCCGTTGCCCACATAGATGCCCACATGGGTCACGCCGTTGGGATTTGGGGCATCGTAGGTATGCCAGAAGAACACCAGATCACCGGGCTGAACATTAGCGGCGGACACAGGCGTACAGATGTTGTAAAGTCCCTGCGCTCCCAGCCGTCCTACGCTCCAGCCGCTGTGATTGACCACCCAGCTTACAAAGCCGGAGCAATCAAAGGAAGTGGATGGAGAACTGCCGCCCCAAACATAGGGATAGCCGAGGTACTTCTGCGCTTCGGTCAACATAGCGGCGTAGGCTTCGTCCGTCACCGGCTCCCCAGGATAGGCGGGTATCTCTATGCCGCCCGGTGCGCCGGGAATGACAGCGCCTGTGCCATCATCACCTGTGTCCACAAAATAATAGGGATTCAAATATTCGCCGTTCAGCATGACCTCCAGATGGAGGTGCGGCCCCGTGCTGTTGCCGGTGCTGCCTACGGCGGCGATCACATCCCCACGCTTGACCTCCTGCCCAGCGGTGACGGAAAGGCTTGAACAGTGGGCGTACCGGGACTGATACCCCTTATCGTCCTCAATCACGATGCAAAGACCGTAGCTGCCAGCATTCCCGGCAGATACCACCCGTCCATCCTGGATCGCATGAATCGTCGTCCCCTGGGCCACGGCAATATCCACGCCCCGGTGCAGGTTCTTCCCGCCGTCAATGGGATGCACCCGGTAGCCGTAGCTGCTGGACACAAACGAAAGCCATGGGAAGCCAAAGGGATTCCCATACGCCTGCCGGTTGCCATAGGTCTGCATATATACGCCATAGCGGTCTGTCTGGTCGCCGGGGGTCAGGCTTGTGGCTACCACTTGCGAGAGCGGGCGTACTGTCAGCGTGGTTTGCAAGACCTTCCACTCATAGGGTTCATTGTTGCTGTCGTACTTGGTTTCAGTGATTGGCGTTCTGGTGAGGGTGTACTGCTGTCCAAATAATCGTTCAATCTCCGGCTTCACCTGCTCGAAGGTAAAGGCGTCATAGGCGGCGGAGAGATAGCCCATCAGCACATAGGGGTTATGGCTGATCTCCCCGATGTTGTAACGGTATTCGTCATAGCCGGGGTGGTTGGTTTCCGTATTATCAATATCCATCTGCAAATCCGTTTCCAGTTCGGTGTAGTAGAGGTCAGAGTTGCAAATATCCTGCTCATTCGCCAGATAGGTGGCAGAGAGGTAGGTGGACTGAAAGCCGGAGAGCATAGCCGTACAAGCGGAAAGCCCCGTAGAGAACAGCATTATGACCAGCGCCAGCAGAGCGATAAAAGCCAGTGCCGTCTTATGCGCCGCCGCCGTCTGCGCCACAGCACGGACGATCTTGCCGCTGGTAGTTAAAACCTCCTGCGTGTGTTGGGCGGTCTTTTGGGCCTCCCTCGCCGCCTGTGCGTACTTGCGCTTGATTTTCTGCTTTTGATACCACTTGGACAATACGTTTTTCCGCTGCAATTCCGGGTGTTCCCGAAGGGCGGTCTGCCAAGCGAGGCGGGTCTGCTCCGTCTGTAACCGGCCCTGCGCCTGACGCACAGCCCGGTATGGTTTGGAACGCAGGCGGTTCCTGTTCCAGCGAAGAAAACGGCCAGCGCCGCGCTCTGCAACAAATTCGACCTTGTGCGCCGCCTCCACGCCGGTATTGTCATGCTCCGCTTCCCGCAGTTTTTGATGGGCTTTCAGCACCGCCGTTGTTTGCGCCGTCCGCACCACAGCGCCGCCCGCCCGTATGGGAAGGGCCGGTTTTGCGTTCTCCGGGATGGCCTCTTTCTCAAACCGCAGACGGCGGCGCACCTTGCCGCTCTCGCTGTCATACTGCTTCTCCAAGTGGGCGCGGCGCTTAGTGGGTATTTTCTCCTGGGCCTTTTCCAGCTTCCGGCTGGCCTGCTCCACACGCCGCTCCGCCTTTTCGTACTGCCTTTGCTGGCGGCGCGGCGGTACGCTGTCCTCTGCCGGGGCGGGAGCATCTTCAAAACGAAGCCGCCCCTGCTGGGGCGGCTTATGTCCAGTGTCCGGGGGCTTGCCGTGTTCAACTGTGCCATTGGCATCAGGGAATGGCGCTGTCCCGTCCTGCTGTTCAATTTCCCGCACAGCGGCGTCCACCGTATCGTCCCGCTGGAGCGGCGGTGTAGTACCTCCAGCCTGATCTTGAACTGGCGCATCCGCGGAAATCGGGGGCCGCACCCGGCGCTTCCCAGGCGTCTTGTCGGCGGGGACAGGGGCATCACCATCCTCAAAACGCAATCGCCCCTGCTGGGGCGGTTCCCCTTTGCCGCTTGCCTCCGGCGCAAAACCGCCGCTGTGCTGCTGGCCCTCCTGCCACCGCTTGGGCGTGGGGCAGTCAGAAAGAGGACGTGGCCCCGCTGTGGGGGCGTCCCTGGGACGGCGGTTCCGCTGTTTCTTTGTTCTGGCAAGAGGCGGGACAGGAGCATCCCTTGTGTCCCGGATAACAGCCGCCCCCTCCGGCTCCGCTGGTTCCGTTTCCACAGAAGCCCCTAAAGGTGCTTCCAGCCCCTCCGGTTCATCTATGCCCTCCGCATGGGGTGCGGGTTGCGCTGCCTCCGTCCTTAACGACTGTAATTCAGAGCGGAGGGAGCGGTTTTTAGATTTTTTAGGCTTCTGCCGCCCCAACTGCTGATCCGGCTTGCGCTCCGGGCCAAAGGACATATCAGCCGTCCTTTGGCTGACCCGTCGTTCCTCGCCGGTGGCCTTGTTCTGCTCCACCAGCCCATCCCGGCCCAGCTTTTGAACCTTCTTATCCCGCGCTCGAAACTCTTGACCCCTCACAGAGCGGCCTCCTGCTTTTTCTCCTTATCCGGGGCGGTGGCAGTTTTGGCGGCAATCTTATCCTGGTTTTCCTTCAATGCCTGACGGATGGAGGGCTTTTCCTGCGATGTGATGTTCAAATCCTTCATATATTCCTGCTCTTTCATTTCAAACACATCGAAGAAAAATCGTGCAAATCCATCTCCACTGGCGCGTTCGGGTGCCTCTCCAATGAAATCACACCACTGGCGGCAGGCTTCCTCTAAAATTGTGTCAAAAATTTTGTGTCGTTTGGGATCAGCCACAATGTCATCCAAATTCATAAAACTATATCCTCCTATGATGCAAAATTACAGAGCGGCCTCCTGCTTTTTCTCCTTATCCGGGGCGGTGGCGGTTTTGGTGGCGATCATATCCTGATTTTCTTTCAATGCCTGACGGATGGAGGGCTTTTTTGCCAAACGCTTCCCAGGCTTCTCCGCCGCCCGCTCTGCCTGACGGTCCCTTGCCGCGTCCGCCGTCTGCTCCAAATCCTCCACCACGCCGATAGCGGCGAGGGTATTGTTGTTGATGTTGGACAGCAGCTTTTGAGCACCACGCATGGGGGCCAGAATGACCGACTGAAAGCGTCCTTCCTCTGTTTTGGGATCAAGATTCAGTTCCTTGTTGGCGGCGACGCGGCCAGCGTTGGCAATATCCCGGAAGCCCAAGCGTAACTGTGCGCCCATTTCCTCCGCTTTGCCCAAGGTTTCCTGCATACTGGTAAGGGCGCTTTGCAGACCCTCTTGCAGATTTTCCAGCCCCCGCTTTACGCCCATGGCGGCAACCGCGCTGTCCAGGGCCGACACGCCTGCGTCCTTGAAATTCTTCAAGGCGGTTCTGGCGTTGTCCATAATCCGCTCCCGCAAGGCGGACAGCGAATCCCGCGCCCACTGCACTTTATTTTCAAGGTTGGTCACAGCACCCTGCATGATGGTTTTTACGGCGGGCTGCTTCTCCTGGGCAAGCTGGGCTTTGACCTCCTGCAATTCCCGCAGAACAGCGTCAAACTGGCGCTCCATGCCGTCCAGATACCAGGCCATAAGGGACAAATCCTGTCCCTGGACGGTCCTGCCGTTCTCATTCAGCAGCTTTAAAAAGTCCTGGAATGTAAGGGATTTTTCCATATCCATGTTTGCCGTTCACCTCCTGTCAGCCCTGTTCGGCTAAATCTTCCAAACGGGTGGTCATAATGCGGTAGAGTTCCGTATCCTTCGGGAAGTGATCCACAAAGGGGATAATCACATTCCCATAAAACAAAAGCCCCTCACCGGCGTTACTGTTCGTCACATACGAAAGCTGGTGGGGGGAGATATTGAGCTGTTTGGCGAGAATCTGCCGGTCACCGCCCGCCTGATTGAGCAGATAGAGAAAATCGCTGTTCTCAAAGATGTTCTCAATCTCGCGGGAGGCCAGCAGATCCTTCACGTTCTGCGTGATGCCAGTGGGGATGCCGCCCCATTTGCGGAACCGCTTCCAAATCTCCACCGTGTAAGCGGCGGTCTGTTCCTCGCGCAACAGAAGGTGCATTTCGTCAATATAGAGGCGGGTGGACTTGCGGGCCTCCCGGTTCTCGCTGACACGGCCCCATACCTGATCCTGAACCACCTGCATCCCGAACTTTTTAAGCTGCTTGCCCAGCTTCTTGATGGTGTAGCAGACGATACGGCTCTTGATCTCCACGTTGGTGCGGTGGTTAAACACATTGAGGGAACCGCTGACGTAGATTTCCAGCGCCGTTGCCAGCCGCTGGGCTTCCGGCTCGGTCTGCTCCCGCAGAAGGTTATAGAGATCGCCCAGCACAGGCATCTTGTCCGGGCTGGGGTTTTGCAGATATTCCCGGTAGACCATGTGAACGCATCTGTCCACAATGGTTTTCTCCACTGGCTCCAGCCCCGCCTTGCCGCCCACAATCAGCTCCATGAGCGATAAAATGAAGTCGCTTTTCAGCGTCAGGGGGTTGTCGTCCTCGGAATAGTTGAGGGTCAGGTCCATGGGATTGATGAACTGGTCGGAGGTGGGGGAAATGTCGATCACCTGACCGCCCAGCCGCCGTACCAGGGGCGCGTACTCGTCCTCCGGGTCGATGATGGCAATATCATCCTGCGTAATCAGGAAAGCGTTGGTGATCTCCCTCTTGGCGCTGAAGGATTTGCCGCTGCCGGGAGTGCCCAAAATCAGGCCGTTGGGGTTTTTCAACTGCTTCCTGTCAGCCATAATCAGGTTGTTGCTCAGAGCGTTCAGCCCGTAGTACAGCGCCTCGCCGTCCATAAAAATCTCCTGGCTGGTGAAGGGCACGAAAATTGCCGTGCTGGAGGTAGTGAGGCCCCGCTGAATATTGATCTGGTTCACACCCAGGGGAAGGGACGAAAGAAAGCCCTGCTCCTGCTGATAGTCCAGCCGCCGCAGGGCGCAGTTGTATTTCTGCGCTACACCGCCAGCCTGGAACACATTGTTTTCCAGCTTTTGCGTGGTATTCGCCGCGTTCAGCACCAGCATCGTCACCAGAAACATCCGCTCGTTGCGGCTTTGCAAGTCCTCCAGCAGCGTCTTGGCCTCGTTGCCGAAGGTAATAAGGTCGCTGGGAATCACGTCCATGTCATACCCGGCGCGGACAGCCTTTTTTTGCTCCTGGATTTTCATAGCGTCCAGATCGGTGATCTTCCGCTTGATATTTTTGATGGCGGCACTCTGGTCGATGGACTGGATATGGAGCGTGACCACAAGGCTGCTCTCCAGATCAAGGAAGTCGGCCAGCATCCGATCCGTCAACTCCGGGGCCAGGATTTGCAGAAAGGACATGGCCCCATAGGTCTTGCCGATCTGGAACCGCTGCTTGTGGGCGAAGGTAAAACTGTCCGGGGCGATGAAGTCCTTGGAGGTCAGGCCGGTCTTGTAGATAGCGTCCCAGGAAAAGCGCAGCTTTTGACCGCCTGCCGGATGGAACATCTGGTGTAGGATCGCCAGCCGCTCATAGCCGTCCAGAGAGTGGGCCTTGACCCCCAGCGCCTTGAAGTTCGCCAGAATGTCAGCCTCAATGCGCTCCAGTCGGGGCTTTGCCGCTTTCACACTGTCCGCCTCAATGCCAAAAGTGATGTACTTGGTCTTGGTCAGGCCGTTGTTACCTTTGGCAAGCTGGTTTTTCAGCATATCCGAGTATTCCTCCCGGATGCTGTTAAAAGCGTCGGCCTGATCTGCGATTTGGATAGAGCGCGTCCGTTCCTCCATATCCGCCCGCTGGTTGAGGAAGGAGAGCTGGACGCGGATGGAGGAATCGAAATAGTTGAGGAAATCACAGTAATTTTCAAAAATCTGATTCTTGTCCTCATTCTGCGCCAGTTGGTAGTTGATGTCGTAGAACTGGATTTGCTTGGTAAAGTAGTGATCGCTGACCACACAGATACCGTCCCGGCGCATCTCCTGGTAAGGGATGGTCTGCTGTGCGGTGCGGGGGATTCTGCCGTCCTTCTTCGCCTTGGTGATGGACGCAACCAACCGCCGCTTATCCGCGCCGCTGAGTTTGGCGTCCGGCATGAGCCGAATGGCGCCTCGCGCCTCCGCTTTTTCGGCGGCGAGTTGCCTTTTTCCGGCTTCCAGGCGTTTTGCCTGTTTTGCCTGCTGCTGATTTTTCAAGTCTCATGGCCTCCTTTTCCTGCTGATTCTGCCGCTCCAGAGCAGCGTAGATATTCTCCGTCTGATAGGGCCTGCCCTTGGGATAGAGGAACTGTGCCCGGATGATATGGCCCAGCACCTGCTCAAAGGGCTGGCCGTCCTTTTCATAGATACCAAAAAGGAAAAAGGGCAGCATCAGTCCGATCATCAGCAAAGCCGCTGTGTCATTACCGATACTGCCCCGTGTGAGAAGATAGGTGGGGATGCCCACCAGACCGCCCACGCCGAAACATAGGAGTTGGCGTTTCGTCAGGTTAAAGGCAACCTTCGTTTTGACTTTTGTGAGGTCCTTCGGGACCGGAACAAACGGCATTATCTCGCCCCCTTTTCCTTCTGCCGCTGCTGGGTGTTGAGTTTCTGCGCGATCTCCGCCTTTGCCGCCGCAAGCTGGTCACGGATGGAGGGCTTCTTTCCGGCTCCCCATTCTGTGAGCTTAACTGTACGGGAATAAACGGTACGCTCATGGTCTGTGTGGACGGCGATGGCGTTGGCGAAAGCCTTTTCCGCCGTCTGTTCATCCACATAACAATGGCTCCAGATATAATCCCGGACGCCCTGGGCGGTGTCCTTGAACATCCAGGATGTAAACGGGTAAGTGGAATCATCCTTTTTTGCGAGGACAAGCCCAAAATTGCGGTCAAATTGTACGGTCTTTTGAATGGCGTAGCCCCTCGGCGTGTCCATGCAGTTGTTGATCCGGTCGCAGGCGTCAAAAATCTGCCTGGTGAGGTCGTCCCCCATCTCCACCCGGAACCACCACCTGTCGCCGCCTTTATCCACATAGTAGACGTTGGCGTCCGCCACTGTATCATTGTCGGTAAAAATAAAGAACTCCTTTTTGGCGAAGTCATAGCCCACACAGGCGCCAAAGCCACGGGGATCGTATTCATGACCGTCAATCACTATGGCTCCGCGCTGAACCTCCTCCGGCATATCCGACAGAGCGGCCCAATAGATGGCGATGTCCTCACAGAGATCAACGGTTTCAATTTCCTTGAATTTCATGTGTCATCGCGCCTCCATGACCTTCTGCCGCTGCTGGGTAACGGGTCGTTCTGCCAGCGCCGCCCTTGCCGCCGCAATCTGTTCTCGGAGGGAGGGTTTGCGGGATTGCGGGTGTTCAGTGGCCTGCCGCTCCGCCAGCGTCTTTTCTGCACGTTTCAGAACATCCTTGCTGATAGGGAGCGCATACGAACCAATGGAAAAGCCGACATTATTGAAAACATAATCCACATCGGCCTCCTTCACCGCTCCCGCCACAAAATAGCGATCCCGTGCGGAGGTTTCGCTCACAGTGCCGCTTGCAATATCATGAGCCAATCCGGTTTCCAAATGAGAGCAGATTTTGCCGTCAACCGCCAGCGTCACATAATACCAGCCCATATAGCCGCCTCCGTCGCCCGTTCCATCGTTGAACTCCACATTCAAGACGGTGTACGGCTTCAGCCCCTTTTGCGCGGCGATGGCATTATCCACTGTTTCCCGCTTTCTGAGTGGAGCGAGAGCGGCCTCCTTTGTCGCAGTTACAATTTCTGTGTTGTATCGGGTCAGCACAGAGTTGATATACTCCTTCTGTACCTTGACAGACTTGGCCCGCGGTGTCAGTTCATTACCAATTCCCAGGGATGTACCGTTGTTGAATCGGATATATATATCGCTTGTCCCGCGCCACTTCCCGTAGCAGACGGAGGTTTCGATTTTGCCGGATGTGCAGCCGAACGCCTTTGCAATAATGCCGATCTTATCCTGCATGGACAGACCTTCATATTTCTTTGCGATCTCCACCGCCTTTTTTTGCAAATCGGTAAGGTTTTCCGCCATATCCTACCGCGCCTCCTTGTCCTTCAGGTGTTGCTGGGCGGCGGGCTTCTCTGTCTGCGCAGCTTTCGCTGCCGCAAGCTGTTCCCGGATGGATGGCTTTTGCGCAGGGGCAGTTTTCTCGCCGGTAAGTTCCTGCACTTTTCGCATAATCGCCATTTCCTGCCGCGCTGATTTGACAAAACCATCCAGAGGGATGGAATGGCTACTGAGCGCGTAGTCAGCACGGCTACCGTTCTCGAACATAGGAACCTTGACGGCCCATACTTGATTGTCTTTGGAAATCCACTGATCCCCAGTTCTGTCCAGAAGGGTAGCGGCCAGCACATGGCTCATGCGCTCCAGACCAAACTCAGACAGCACCCCCCTCGCTCCGGGCTTGTGGTATGTTCCATCGTGGCTATCCCGGATTGCGGTTTCAATCGCATCACGGCAGGCAATATTCGCTTCATGGGACGCCCGCCACTGTTCTGCTTCGCCGTGGGCCTCTGCGTAACTGAGAGATTCCCGATAGAGCGGAATGGCACGGGTCTTTTTGTACTGCGCTTCCAGCAAATCATCCGCTCTCTGTTCAATACACTCGCGCACACATTCCATGTGATCGGTTTCCATATCGCGGAAATCCTTATAAATGTCCACCAAGGGGAAGGGCGATTCCAGCAGTACCTTCGCCTGACGTGCGGGAAGGCCGATAGTTTCTACCTCCATCAAAATGTCCTCTCGCATGGCGTACTCATAGGCATGATTCAAGATGCTCTCCGGCGTCTGGCCCAGAAGGTTATGCTTATACCGCTCTTGCTCGGCCGACATTTTCTCATATAGCGCCTTGTTCAGTTGTTCGGTATCCATTGTGGACTTTTGCTTATCCACGTTGTTTCACCTCGCTTCCTTGTTTTTCTGGTGCTGCTGGGCGGCGGGCTTCTCTGCCTGCGCCGCTTTCGCCGCCGCAAGTTGCTCCCGGATAGAGGGCTTTTGTGCGGGAGTGGGCCTTTCTCCAGTCTGCTCCTGTCGTGCCGCCGCCTTGTCCATGAGCATCCCATAGTCGGTAGGCGTTATGGAGCGGCGTTCCAGCTTGTTTTCAAAAAGAATCATATCCCGCACTTCGTTGATGGACAGGCCAACAACCTCCAATTCGCCGCTTTGGGTCACATTGAAGTTCTCGTCAAAGAGCGTGTAGTCCCAATGTCCCGCGCCGCACTTTACGGCGAGGTTGGCGTTCCAGCCGATTTTCCATGCGGCCCGATCTGCCTCCATCACCGGCTCCGGGCGGCAAACGGCGCCGCCACGCTCCAGCAGCTCGGCAAACTGGCACATATGGTAGACCTCGCTCCCGATATAGGTGTGGTAATCGTCGATGTACTCACATATAGCGGAAGATACCCGATCCGGGTACTCCACCTGGATTACACCGCCGTCCGGGATGCGGAACTGCTCGTTATAGCCGCTGTCAATAAAACGAATATCATCTTTTGGCAGCATGTCCGGCTCCCAAATGGAGCGGCGGTAAATGTCCGATGCGGGGAAGGTTTTCAGAGAGGTCAAGCCGACCTGTGCCACCTCAATACGGTCCAGCCCAGCCGCTTCAATGGCGGCATCCCGCGCCGCTGCCAGATGGTCATGGGCGGGGTCGATGCCATCCAACACTTCATCCTCGCTGACCCTGCCCTCGGCGGTCTTTTCCTTGGTCTGCCTGTTGAATAAGGCATACTCAAAGCCGCCGTCTTGCGCCTCCTTCAGATGGAGCAGGGAAGCGCGGTCAACCAGGTACACGGCTTCCTGCTTCTCTTGCTGGGCCTCCGCCTCCTGCTGTGCTTTCAGCAGCGTGTCAGCCCGTCCCTTGATGCAATCTGCCACAACCTCCATCTGATTTGTCTCCGTATTGCGGAAGTCCTTGTAAATATCCGCAAGCGGGGCGGGAGAGGTCAACAGCGCCGCCGCCTGTTGTTCGGGGAGCGCCAGGGCCGACACTTCCAGCAAAATATCCTCACGGGCGGAGTATTCAAAAACATGGTTCAGAATTTCCTCCGGCGTCTGTTCCAGCAGCCAGGAGCGGTATTCCTTCTGCTCCGCCGCCATTTTATCGTATAACTCCTGATTCAATTTTTCGGCGTCCATCACAGGCTCCTTCCTTATAATATTTTCTCATACCGCAGTTTCATTTGTGCCGGGTAGAGATCGGCGGCGGGGCGGCGCTTTCCCGTCCAGCGGATGCCGCCAGCGGGACCAGCGCACGTCCAACCCGCCGCCCGGATGCTGGCCCCATCCTCCGTGTCCAGGGTATAGGTGATAATCTTCCGATACCCCATAGCCTTTGCCGCCCTCGCTGCCGCAGAATAGAGCATACTGCAAGCGTTCCGCTCCCCGGTGGTGCAGAGGCGGGTCACTTCCAGCGTATGCCCATCATCCAGGTGACGGCTGACCGGGCGGCCAGCAATCACCACGCCCACCAGTTGCCCCTCCGATTCACAGCCAATGGAAAACTTGTGTCCAACGACTGGCTTATGATGGCGGTGGTGGGCCGCGACAAAGGCGTTGGCGTCTCTCAGGGAAACAGGGACCAACCGGAGCATATCACCGCGCCCCCTGCTCCGCTGTCCGCTGTCCCTCCTGGGGAGGGCGGGACGCAACATCCCTCATGGCACTCTGGAGCGCACCTCGCAGAGAGGGTTTTGCCGCAGTCCGCTCGGAAAGCCGTTCCACCGCCTGGGCCGCACGAACGGCCTGCTGCTCCAGCACGTCCCGGTAGGCATCCATAACCACCGTGTTCAGCGCCTCACGCATGGCCGATGTGGTGGGGAAGCAGATGTCGTGGTGCTGCTTGTCCTTCCCGAACTGGCTGGGCATGGCGACAAACGGCCCCTCCTTGCCCTCCACGATCTTGATGCCGGTCACGGCGAAACAGCCGCCAATGTCGGCGCTGGCAAAGGCCAGGGTACTCCCTTTCTCCTGTTTGGGGTCTTTCACAGGGTAGACCTTGGCGCTCACATCCAGTTTGATCGTCTGGTCACGCTCGGTCTTAGTGACTTCGTTGCTCATAAATTTCCTCCAATCTTTTTAATGTGCGTTCAGAATCGACTTTGATACCGCTCCTGTCTTGAACAGGGAGAAGCACAGCAGGACGGTGTACCCTGCACACTTCCAGATGGCGATGTGAAGGTTGTCACCGTTCGTAATGCCGCCGATCAGAACAGCGTAGATTGCTACGCAGATCATAATGAAAAAGCCTTGCAGCCCAAGAGCCGCAAGACCGCGCAGATAGTTTTGGCCCATCTGTCCCCATTCCCGGTTGGTCATGGTGGCAAAGGGGATTGCCCCCACGGAACAGTAGATGTAAATTTCAATCATCCGGCCCACCAGCACCAGCATGACGCACAGGGACAGGATGGGCGTTGTGATTTTCAAAAGCAGGGTTTCCACCAGCAGGCCAATCAGTTCCCCGATGCCCATAGCGTCCAACTGGCTCTGCACATCCCCCAAAGCAGTTGCGAAATCTATGCTGGTGGTGCCGGTGATGATGCCCGCACTCTGCTGGACAATGTGTTGCCCCAGTTCAAATATCGCTATCGTAATGTCAAAGGTGTGCGTGACCAGATAGACGGCGACAAACGCCTTGAAAATCCACTTGTAGATGGTAAAGGTGTCAAAGTCGTGGAGATTGTTCCTGTCGATAATCATGGTGATAAGCTCATAGGTCAGGACAAAGGTTATTATCAGCCCCGCAACTGGCACCACCACGTTATCGCTCAGATTGCGTATCATGGAGAAAACCCCGGCGTTCCATGCCGCCGGGGTTTTCCCCACTTCTGCCGCTACCTCCCCGACCTGCGTGTTGATCTGGTCAAACATCCCGCTGAGATTGCCCATAATGCACTCAATCAGGATGGATTTGAGCCATTCTTGTATTGTGTCGAGGATATTCAGCATGGTTCAGCCCTCTGGCTTACACCGTGAACAGGTTGGACAGCAGGGGGATGAGCTGCATCCCGATCAGGGCCACGCCGCCGCCCGCCATGAGTTGCTTCATGCCCTGGGACTTGGCGCCGGGGTTGTCGTTGCCGTACCCTTCCAGCAGGTTAATGACGCCCCACACGCCCAGGCCAGCGCCCAGCGCGATAACCAGAACCTTCAGAGTGCTGATAGCCGAAGTGAAAAATTCCATTAGATTACCTCCATTTTCGTTGTTAAATTGATTAGTGATGGGTGGTTGAGCATGAAAAAACCTCCCGGACAAGTCGGGAGGCGGTAATGTGCATCGGGGGGCGCTCTCACCATACGGGTCATATCTGTCATGGGCATCGCTCCTTCATATTTGGATTGAAAATAAAAAACCGCTTCCCGAACAGGTCAGGAAGCGGTATCATCGGGGTTAGGCGGCGCGTCCAGCTCACAACACTCATAGGCTTCGTTTGGCTGGACAGTAAGATAGCGGCTCAGATATTTCTTTACATCAAAGGCATTTTTCTTGCTGAAATCCAGCAGGTTCTTGTACTGTGGATGCCGGGTAATATCAAACTTATCGCTGAAAAAGGGCCTCACACCCTGCACTTGCAGGATGCACTTTCCGTTGTCCATAACGGCAAGTTCGTCCTGGCTCATCAATTCCTTCCCCAGCTTTTGATAGTTGATACCCATGCTCCGCTGGCTGCCCCTGGTGTCCGAAGTATTGAACAGGTCGATAGTTTCCCGACCCAGGGTTTCCGAAATCTCTTTTAGGGTGCTGCGCTCCTTGCCACCCAAGAACAGGACGCAGGAGCAGTTGCCGATGATGGTTTCAGCGTGGTCTTTATAGACGGCCTTGAGTTGGCTCTGTGTCTGCACCACGATATGGGCAGAAATCTCACGGCTTCGGATCACGCTGATAAGGTGTTGGAAGTTGGGTATCTTCTGGTTGGCGAACTCATCCAGCAAACAGGTGACGTGCTGTTTCAGTGCGCCGCCGTTTTGCAACGCTCTGTCGCACAGAACATTGAACATCTGTGTATACACCATAGCCGATATGAAATTGAAGGTCATATCTGTATCGGACACGATGCAGAACAGCGCCGTTTTTCTGTCGCCAATCAATTCCAACTCCAGATCGTCCCCCTCCATCATCTGCCGAACCTCCGCAATATCAAAGGGGGCCATCCTTGCGCCGCAGGAAATCAATATGCTTTTCGCCGTTTTGCCTGCCGCTAATTTGTATTTCCGGTACTGTCGAACAGCGAAATGATCCGGTTTTTCCGCTTCAAGCTGGTCAAAAAGCATATCCACGGCATTTTTGAATGTCTCATCTTCCTCCCGCACCTCAGAGGCATTGAGCATATCCAGCAGCATGGTCATGTTTTTTTCTTCCTCCGGGGCTTCGTACCAGATGTAGGCGATCAGGGCCTGATAGTAGAGGGCTTCGGCCTTCGCCCAAAAATCCTCACCGCCCTTGCTGTCCTCGCCCTTGGTGTTCTCCATGATGCAGTTGACCAGTTTCAGAATGTCATTCTCGCAGTAGATATAGCGGAACGGATTATATCTCATGGTCTGCTTAAAGTTGATGGTATTGAGTATTTTTATCTCATATCCACCCATTTGAAGCATTTTCCCACATTCTTCTACCACGGTACCTTTTGGGTCTGTGACAATATAGCTGGCGTTCATCTGCATCAAATTGGGCTTAATATGGAAGCGGGTCTTGCCGGAGCCGGAACCGCCGATCACCAGCACATTTTTATTGATATTGTATTTAGGGTTTTTGTTGCGGCCCACCATGACACGCTCAGTCTGCGTCAGAAGAATGTTCTGGTCAAACTTGGGGTCGATGAAGGGCTTAATGTCCTCCGCCGTACCCCACCGGGCGCTGCCATACTCTACACCGTGGCGGTACTTCTTGGCGTTCTTGCCCTTCCAGTAGACGGCAAACCAAATCGCCGCCGCACCAATCAGACCCACCAGCAGATCGCGGGGATGGAGGCTGGGGAGCGGGTTGCGTGAGATCGCCGTACCCAGGTCGGAGATGGTAGCCATCAGTCGTGTTACCATGTCCGCCCCTGCCGCCAGCCGGTAGCACTCCCCAGCTTTATCAAACAGCCAGAGGAAAATGAGGTAGGGGAAGTAGGTCAGCACCAGCTTCTTGTAGTCCGGCTTCACAGCTCAATGCCTCCCTTCTGGCGGTGCTTCTCCGCATCCCGCGACTGGTTTTTTACGATCTCCTTGAAGTGGGTCAGCCGCGCCGAAAGAGATGGTTTGCTTTTGTCCCTTTTGAGCGTTTTGGCGGTATACTCGGCAAAAGCGGCGTTGAGGGCATCCGCATCCTTGGCCTTGAAAAAGACCAGGTATTTTCCCTCGCCGGGGTCCTTCTTCAAGGCGTAGTCCACACCGTATTTCCGGGCGATATGCTCAAAAGACTTGATATTTTTTTCGGTGATCTCAATATTCTGAACGCCCGCGCCCTGCTTCACAAGCTGTTTGACAGTCTGCTTGCCGTGGTGCAGATGCGGGTTTCTGGATTGCTCCATGTACTGCCGCATGGCCCATTTCAGCAGAGAGGCGGTCATTCTGCCGCCATTCTTGCCCACATTTATCACAAACGCTACCGATTTATCCCGTACTTCCTCCTGCATTGTGTTCACCTCCTGCTATGCGGAGAGGAAAGGCGGTCAGCGGGGTTCCCCGCCCCTGCGCTGTTCTTTGGAAACCGTTTGCTGGCGGACTTCCTGCATAGCGGCTTGAAGTTGTCCCCGCACGGATAATTTCTTGGGCGGCTCCGGTTCGGCAGGGGCGAAATACTTCTTTGCCTCCGTTTTCAGAAGGAGGTCACAGATGGGAAAACTATACGCATGATCGTTTTCCTCCCAGCAGCAGTAAGCCGCGTTCAGTGGGTCGGCAAAGTGCAGAAGGGCCTCCACCTCGGCGGCGTTGAACTCATGGGCGGTTTTCAGATAACAGTGAACTTCCGCCAGCCCTTGCAGGCGGTACACATCCACAATCCGGGGGCCGTCCCCAGCGGTCAGTTCCCGCGCATGATCCAAAAGGTTCTTGTCCAGCCGCTCCATCAGCCGCTTTTTCGCCTCAAATTCCATTATCAAATCACCTCGCTCTCGTCTTTGGGAATATTGGGGAAGTTATACCGCCACTGGTCGTATTCCTCTTTGGAAATCTCACCGCATAAGTATTTCTCCCGCAGTTCTCCCCATGTTTTCAGCATAACACGAATAGCCAGGGGAACATAGCTATCCTCCAGATCAAGCCGCAGTTCAATACTGTCTGTCTGCAAAGATACCAAAAAAATATAGGCATCCTCCAAGGCAAACAGCGTGTGCATTAGGTCTGCCGCATTTTCAAAATCGGGGGTGGTCAGGGCATCCACCGATACATGAAGCACATCGGCGATCTGCTTCAGCAGCTCCGGCTTTGGCGTCCTCGCACCGCACTCGTATTGGGCCATGCGGACAGAAGCTGTCCGGGGAGAAAAGCCAACAGCCTTGCCAAGTTCTTTTTGCGTCATACCGCGTTTCATGCGAAATCCGCGAATACGCCTACCAACAGGAATGTTCATTGTGCTGCGTCCTCCTTTGCGAAGCGTTCCTCCAGCCGTTCCACGCTCCAATTTTGCTTAAATTGCCCCAATGGACCAGGGCCAAACTGTTCCCGCGCTCGGTTGTCCATAGCCCGCAGCCGCGCCCACAATTCCGGGTGATGGGTCCGAAGTTTCCGCAGTTCATCTATCCTTTGCAGGGGACAGCACCAGCAGGATGCCCGATGATAAATTTCATACAGTCCACCGAAGTCAAAACCCCGGTCATAGCAGATTTGCAGCGCCTGGGCCTCGGTGATGCCCCATTCCACCAAAGGATAGCGATTTTGCGGGTCTTTGTTGCACCGCTCGGCTTCATCAACAGCGATACCAATATAGTGCAGGGCACTTCTCTCTTTCTTTAAGCGATCAATTTCCCCATCTAACAAATGGGCTTTGAGTTGGCCAGTACACCAACGCACCTTAAATCCTGGCCAGCCATATCCAGTCAATGGCTGACCAGCAGCGATCCGGCGGTCTATTGCCCTTTTTTGCTGCTGGGGCACATCAAACATCAGCCACTCAAAGCCGCGGGGATGCCGCAGGGTGGTGATATGGATGCCGCGCTCCCGGTAGAGAAGATCGTCCAGTTTGGCGATGTGCGCCTCCATCTCAGGGAACTCCATCGTTGTATCTGCGTAAAGAACGCAGTCAATAGGCATATCTTTTTCAAGCATCAGCAGGAACATAGCTGTCGAATCTTTCCCGCCGGACAGTGAAATCGAGCAGAAATTGTTGGTGTTTTCTTGCTTTTCCGTTGTATCTTCCTCCTTTGAGCAAAAGAAAAGCCCCGGAAGGAACAAAGTCCTTCCGGGGCAAAAGTGGGTTGATATTGACTTGGGAAATTGCCAGCCTTAATAGCCCGTCCGGGGCAGGGTGGTCTTTTTGCCGTAGATAGTCGTTACCCAGCGGGAAACGGCCTGAATCCACTCACCGTTATACACGCCGCCCACATCAGCCTTGTTTACGAAGGAACCAGCGGGCAGGCCAGGTCTGGCGGTACAGTAGATATAGGGCTTTTCTACCTGGGCAAACCCAGCGGGGGCCTGACCGAATACAAACATGATCTCGGTCACGCGCTCATTGGAGGCCAGCCCAAGGGCCACAGGGGACGCGGCCAGGGTATAGTTCTTCTGCGTACTCAGATTGTCGGCCAAGGTCTGGTACTCGCCGCCATTGACCCGGTACACAATCTTATAGTTGCCGGGACGGTTGTAAGTGCCGGTCACGACCTTATCCAGAATAACCTCGGCGGGCAGGGTGTCGCGCCAATAGAAGGAGGTGAGCATCACATTACTGGTGTTGGCGATGCCGGAGAACATATAGCGCACCGGCTGGCCGCCCATGACCTCCTTGGGGCCTGTCTTAGTGATAGACACGCCGGTGGTCAGGGACTTGTTCGTGACCTCGAAGGTAAGAATCTGTCCCTTATGCTCCAGATAAGCGTTGAGAACGGTATCGTTCACGCCGTAGTTGTCCGGGGCCTTGACCTCCTTGATGGTGTAACGGCCCAGCGGGAGGGGCTTGGAAACTGCCAGTCCGCGGCTGTCGCTCTTGATGGTGTCCACCACGTTGTTGGCCTTGTCATAAATCTCAAAGACCGCGCCGGACAGAAGGGTTCCTTCCGGCAGGCCATTGGTGGGATTGTAGTCAGCGGACTTCTTGATGATCTGGATTTGGGCGGTGATGGGGGTGTTTTTCCACTCCACCAGCGTGGTTTCGCCAGCGGTGACATAGACGGTTTTCATCTGCGTGTCCACGATGTAGCCCTCGTTCTCCAATTCACGGAGATAGTACCGCCCGGAGGTAGTCAGTCCCTCAATGTAGACATAGCCGCTGTTGTCGCTGGTGTACTGGCCGATGGGAGTGTTGCTGGCATCGTAGAGCAGGAAGGACACGCCATAGATGCCCTTGCTGGTCACACTGTCGGTCTTATGAATCAAAATGCCGCTGAACGCCTTGTTGGTCACGGTCAGCGTGGTGGTCTTGCCGTCTGTCACGGTGAAGTAGTGAGGGGTGCTGTCCAGCTTGAAGCCCTTCGCCGCCTCGGTTTCCACGGCGTAGTAATCGCCAGCGTCCAGGTCGATATGCACCCGGCCATTGCTGTCGGTGGTGACAGTATCAATCAGGCCGCCGTCCATCTTCCTGATCTCGAAGCTGACGCCGGGGATTCGCTTGGATTTGTCGCTCTCACTAACCTTGATAAGCTCCAAGCCGCCCTCGGCCTTATTAAAGAAGGTCAGGGTCTGCGCCTCACCCGAACGGATGAGGATGCTCTGCGGGGTGGTGTCCAGCACATAGCCGCTGGCCGTCCGTACCTCCTTTGCGGTGACAGTGGTGCCAGGGGTCAGGTCGGTCAGCACAATGCGCCCGTTGCGATCCGTGGTGAACTCGCCGTTGCTGGAGCCAAGCACCGTACCGTTACTGTCGGTAATAAGGAAGGTCACACCCTGGATGGGGTCGGTGGTGCCGTCCACATACTTCTGGATGGTCAAAGTCTGCTTGGGCGCGTTGTAGAAGGTCAAAGTTTGCGTGTCCTGGGGGTTGACCTTCACCGTCTGCGTCTGTGTGGCCGGGTCAATGGTATAACCCGGAATGGTCCGGGTTTCTCTGACCACGATGGTGCCAGTGATGCCGGAAATGTGAATCTCACCATGGGCATCGGTGGTGTAGAGGCCGTTACTGGAGAGATGGCCGTTCGCGTTATCAACGTAGCCGCCGCCAGCGTAGGTCAGTTCAAACTCAACACCCGCCAGCGGTTCGCCAGTGGCCTTGTCCAGCTTGCGGATAATAAGCTCTCCCGCCCGCTTGTTCCAGAAGGTGAGTTGGGGAGCGCCCTCGCCCACCTTGATTTTTACGCTTTGGGGCGTCCCGTCAAGCACGAAGCCATCTACCGTCTTGACCTCCTGTGCGGTGATGGTGGTGCCGGGTTCCAGGCCCTCAATCACGATCTCACCCTTGTTGTCCGTGTAAAACACGCCGTTGCTGGGGCCAACGGGAGTGCCGCTACCGTCCACCACCTTGAAAGCGACACCGGCCAGAGGCTCGTTGATTGTGCCCTCAATGTACTTGTGGATGGTAAGGGTCTGCTTCGGGTCATTCTCAAAGGTCAGGTCGTTGCCGCCGCTGCCGTTATTCCCGACATTGGTATTCCCGGTGCCGCTGCTGGTCAGGCTGTTAGCTCCGTTCTTCACGATGATGGTTTTGGGGGTGGTGTCCAGAACATAGCCGCTGGGGACTTTGCTCTCGCTGACCACAACGGTGCTACCGGGAACAAGCCCGGTGACAGTTACTGTGCCGTCCTTGCCGGTGGTGTAGCGGCCCAGCACGTTCCCGTCGCCGTCCTTCACGGTAAACTCGGTATTCGGGATGGGCTTGCCGGTCACGGAATCCAGCTTTGTGAGGGTCAGGTTGCACAGCGGATCATTGAGGAACGTCAGGGTCTGCGTATCTTCCGGGTTGACGGTGACAGTCTGCGTCTGCGTAGTGGCATCCATGACATAGCCGGGGGCCGCTTTGATCTCCTTGGCGACAATCGTGCCCACCAAACCGGAAATGCGGATTTCCCCCTTGTCATCGGTGGTATAGAGGCCGTTACTGGACAAATGGCCGTTATCGGCGTCCACAAATCCGCCGTTGGCGTAGGTAAGCTGGAACTGCGCGCCGGGAATCAGTGCGCCGGTCACGCTGTCCTTCTTCAGAACGACCAATGTTCCAGCCTTTTTGTTGGTGAAGGTAAGGGTCTGAACCTCACCCTCCTTAATTTTGATGGACTTGGGGGAGCCGTCCAGCACATAGCCCTCCACGGTCTGCACCTCGCGGGCGGTAACGGTGCTGCCGGGAGTGAGGTCGTTGATGGTGATGCGCCCGTTAGCATCGGTGACATACTCGCCGTTGCTTGGGCCAACAGGGGAACCGTTATCGTCCGTCACCAGGAACTTGACACCTTTCAGCGGCTCGTTGTCGGTTCCGGCGATAAACTTCTGGATCACCAGCGTTGTGCCGGGGGTGTTGTAGAAGGTCAGCTTCTGTGTATCATTGGGATAGACCACAACCGTCTGGCTGCGGCTGGCCTCGTCAATCACATAGCCGGGAAGGGTCTTGACCTCTGTGACCACCAGCGTCCCCACCACACCGGAAATGGTGATCTGGCCGTTGGCATCGGTATTATAGAGGCCATTGGAGGAAATTCTGCCGCTTTCATCGGGCACAAATTCACCTGCGGCGGTAGTGACCTTGAAGGTGACGCCTTTCAGCGGCTTATTGGTAAGAGAATCCTTCTTCTCGATCAGCAGGGTTCCGGCGCGGGAGTTTTTCACAATGACAGTCTGTGTATCACCGCCGCTCCCGATTACCACATTGGTGGAAGGGGTGTCGATCACATAGCCATTCGGCGCCTTGATTTCATTCAGCACATAGGCGCCGGGGGCCAGATTGGTGATCTTGATTTCTCCCTGCGCGTCCGTGGTGAAAATGCCGTTTTGGGTCAACGAGGATGTGCCAATCACACCGTCCAGCCCCACCTCACATCCTGCGGCGGTGGTAACGCGGAACTCCGCACCGCTCAAAGGCTGGCCGGTGGCGCTGTCCCGCTTCTGGATGATGATGGCCCCTTTCGGCTGATTCTTAAAGGTCAGGGACACGGTGCGCCCCTCCTTGATCTGCACCGTCTGGCTCTGCGTGTCCAGAATGAAACCAGCAGGGGCGCGGGTTTCCGTCACCACCACGCTCTTGCCCGGTGTCAGCCCGGTAATGAGGATTTCGCCATTTTCATCGGTGCGGTACACGCCGTTGCTGTCACCCACGACGGTTCCATCCGCATACAAAACCTTGAACTCGGCGTTCTGTAAGGTGACGGAGGGGTTGACCGAACAGACCTTGCGGATCAGGAGTTGGCCGTCCGGGGCGTTGGTAAATCTGACCGTGACAACGCTCTGTTCGCCGCTGTCAGCCAGCATGATGGTTTCGGAGGACTGGATGATGTTGTAGCCATCGGCGGCATCCACTTCCTCCAGTACATAAGCGCCGGGGTTCAGCCCCGTCCACATAGCGGTGCCGTTCTTCCCGGTGACTTTTGTACCGATAACGGTTCCGCCCGTGCCGCTGGTGCCGCCGAGGTAGCGCAGTTGGAAGGTGCATCCGGGCAAAGCCGCGCCGGTGACACTATCGTATTTCTCCACCACAATGGCGTTTTTCGGCACATTCTCAAAGGTAATGACCTTGCTCTCGCCGCCCTTGATGTAAAATTCCTGGGTGGCGGGCTGCTTGATGGTATAGCCAGCGGCAGGCTCCAACTCCGTCACCTTGTACCAGCCGTCCCGCAGCAGGTCAACGAAAAACTGGCCGTTGGCGTCGGAGTAGAAAGTGCCCAGGCTGTTCAGTTCACCCGTGGTCGTGTTGTTGCTGCCGTACCAGACCTCAAACTTAGCCCCTTTGATGGGACTGCCGGTGATGCTGTCCACCTTGTTCACGGTCAGGGTGGGCTTTTTGTGGTTCTGGAAGTACACAGTATGGTCGCGGTTGGGGTAAAGGGTCACAAGCTGGGGGTCAGCATCCATGAGCCACGGGGCCGGGACGGATTTCTCGGAGATTTCATATACACCAGGCAGAAGGTTGTCCAGCGTAGCCTTGCCCTCGCTGTCCGTCTTAATCTCATCCACGCTGTGGCCGTCCGCCGCCCGGACAGTGAAGATGGTGCCGGGGATGGGGTCGCCAGTGTCGGCGTCCTTCTTGTAGACGATCAGGTTGGGCCGCTTCTGGTTCTCAATGGTGATGGTGCTGGTCTGGCCCGCAAACAGCTCCACATGATACTCTTGGAGATCAAGGATGTGGTCTGCAACGGTGGCAGTTTCCTTGACGGAGTACACGCCCGGTTCCAGGTTGGAAATGTTGATCTCGCCGTTATCATCGGTAATGCGGTCAAGATAATGGGTGCCGTCCTCAATCTTAGCGATGCGGAAATGCACCCCGCCCAGCCGTGTGCCGTCCGAACTGGTCTTGATAAGCCGCAGGGAGGGCTTGGGGGTGTTCGTAAACACAAAATTGGCGTTTTCATCCGGGTTCACCTGCACCACCCGCACAGCATCATCAATCAAATAGCCGTCCGGGGCCTCCAATTCCCGCACTTCATATGCGCCGGGTGTCAGCTTACTGAGGTCGATCTCGCCGTTAATGTCAGTGGTGAACTCCTGCCGATAGCTGCCGCCCACCAGCTTGAACTCAAAGCGGACATTGGGCAGGGATTTCATGGTCACGCTGTCCACCTTCACCAGATGGATGCCCGGTTTCAGCGAATTAAAAAAGACCAGCTCCCGCGTCTGCGTTTCACCGGCCTTCAACTCGATCTGCTGGGGGGTGGAGTTGACAACGTGTTCATCGTCTGTGGCGATCTCCTTCACCAGATAGGTGCCGGGTTCCAGATCATAGAGAAAAACCTCGCCGCTGGCGTTGGTGGTGTACTCGCCAAACAGGTCGCCGTCATGCCATACCTCGAAGGTTACGTCAGGCATGGGCTTGTTGCTGGTCAGGTCGTACTTCAAGATACGCAGGGCGGGCCGCGCCCGGTTGGTGACAGTCAGCACGGGGTCATCCTCAGTGGCGGGGTTGTAAGGGTCAATGTGGATGCCGTGGGGGGTCTTGTCCAGTACATAACCCGCAGGGGCGGCGGTTTCCACCACCTCAATGTAGGCTTCCTTTTTGATGCCAGTCACACGGGCCACACCGGAATCATTGGTGGTGACAGAGGTAATCAGTTTGCCGTCCGCATACACATCAAAGGTGGCATTAGGGAGGGAAACGCCGGTCTGCTCGTCCACCTTGATGATGGTCAGGCTAATGTCACGCACGTTTTCCCAAGTGATGGTCACATCCTTAGTGCCGTCCCACTCCACTGTTTCCACGCGGGAGGACTTTACATAGCCCTCCGGGGGAGATTGCTCCGTAATGCGGTAGGAACCGTAGGGCAGCTCGTCACCCTCAAAGGAGATGGTGCCATCAAAGCCGGTGGTGCCGGTGGTCATGTAGGAGCCGTCAATCTGCTCGAAGCGGAATACGGCCCCCTGCAAGCTGCCCTTGTTCTGCGCATCCACCTTCTTGATGGTGAAGCCGTGCTCCACATCGTCCGTTACAGTCAGATAAGAGGTGCGGCCAGCGGTCAGTGTGACGCCCATAGGGGCAATGATCTGATAGCCCTCCGGGGCGGCGGTTTCTGCCAGGGTGAACTTCTCATCGGCGGGGAGGTCCTTCCAGATGATCTGCCCGTTGCGGTCGGTGGTGCCGCTGACAGTGGTGCCCTTGTCGCCTGTCAGCGTAAACTCCGCACCCTCCAGAGGGGAGCCGCCCGCGCCCGCCTTGACCACCTGGAGACTGGCAGTTTCGGGCAGATTTTCGGTGCCGCTCCATTTGAATGTGGCGGAGGCATCCAGCGTGGTGTAGCCGGGGTCGGAGATAATATAGGACTGCTCCGAGGCAGAGGGGTTGTAGGCGAGGAACAGGTTGAATTGAGCCGCGCCGCCCGTGGCCTTGATGGTAAAGGAACCTTCATCGGCGGCGGTGTCCACGGGGATGCAGACCTTGAACGCACCGTAATACTCGCTGCCGTTGGCGTTGAGGTTGGTGCTGCGCTCTTTGCTGGTATCGACCTTATAGCAGGTGGCCCCGTTCTCCTGCACGGTTGCCAGCGGGGAATTATTCTCCGCCACAAAAATGGTGCCCTGGGGGGCATCGGTGGAATAGACCTTTGTGGTGCGGTCGTCGATCCAAGTAGAGGTAGCGGAGGCCACATACATCACGCGGGTGTAATACTCCTTGCCGTTGATCGTTTCCAGTTTGATCCCGTCCGTGCCGTCCTCGGCGGCGCCTTTCAGACCAAACTCGTTGACAACTTCCACGCCGCGCACATCCTGATTTTCCTCGGCCCGGAGATACATCCCGGTATAGAGGTACTTCGACCAGCCGTTGGCAAGGCGAAGAATAGCCTTAACGCTGTCAAACACCCGGATTTTCTGTGCATCCGAGGTGGGTTCGGCAAGGGTTTCGCGTCCTGCCGTAAAGGACGTGCCAGGGACGGCAAGCTGTCCGCAGGTGGCCCAAATCGCCGCCTGGGTCGCGTACTTGTACTCGTCCTCGGTCAAATTGGCGATGCCCCGCACATCATCGGCGTGGAGTTCCTTAAACTGCGCCAATGTGCGGTTGGGGTAGCCGTTGGCAAAGGCCCCCATGGTCTTGGGGTTGCGGTTGTATTCCTGCACCGTCAGGGCCTTGGAGGGGGACACCCCTTTCAGCCCGTGGTTGACGCAGTAGGCGGCCCCGGTCAGTCCGTTGTTGCTGGTGTACTTCCAGTAACCGCCGCCGATGGTGCCGCCCGTACTCCGGGACAGGTAGTTGCCGTACCCGGCCTGCTGGATGGTGACGGTGCCGCTGTCAGCGAGGGATGCGGCGTTGGCAGGGAGTGCCAGCAGGCCGAACAAAGTTGCTACGACAAGCAGCATGGACACCAGACGGCTGAATCGCTTATGCTTCATAAAAATAATATGCTCCTTTCTTCATCCGGGCATAAAGAAAAGGCAGGCCGCTGAACGGTCTGCCTTGACTTTTGGATATGGAATTGATAGATTATTGCGTGGATTATTTGGTCGAGCCGGGAACCAGCAGTTCTTTCAAGAAGGCCGTTTGCTCCGGCGCTCGGTCGATGCGGCCCTGCACCGTGTTCGTGAGAAGGATGTATTGCTGACGGTACAGATCATTGGCGGACACATCCACATGGAGCCACTGACCGTCCACATAGACCATGTTCCAGGTGTGGTCATTGGTGCTGATGGTAAAACAAGGGATGCCAGCCGCACCGCACAGGAACTTGAACGCTCTGGCGTAGGAGCCGCAAGCGGCCTCCAGTTCGCCGCTGTGCGTGGAGAAGGTACTGGTCACACCCGCCGTCTTGCCGTTCTTGTAGGCCAGCAGGGTACACAGGTAATCGTTCAGATAGACCACCTTCTCCCGGTCAGAACCCAGCCGGTTTGCCTGTTCAATGACAGGTCGGATGAACTCATACGGGGCTTTATAGTTCTCTGGCATGGCGGCGGACACGGCGAAATAGTCCAGATACTCATAGTAGTTGGCAAGGTTCTGCGGGACATAATGCTCATAGCGCAGAACGCCCTCCAAACGGCCCAGCAGGTTCTTGACGGCGCTGTATTCATCGCCTTTGGCTACCATGGTATAGGCGGGAGTATCGCTGTTGCCGTCCATGATGGTCTGCCGGATCGTGTTGTAGAGGTCCCGGTCATACACGCCGGTAAACACGGCGGGGTTGGCCTGCTGGGAGAAGTCCGTCCTGCTCCAATGATCGGTGCTGATGGTATAGGGCTGGCCGGAGGACGTTTCCGGCAGAGTGGGGGCCGGAGGTGCCGAAACGGTTTCCGTTACTACCGGGGCGGGGGACTGCATTTCTGTACCATTGTCAGGCGCAACACCAGTATAAGAGGCGTCGCTGTCGATCTGAACAGCGCCGTCCCAATAGACGTTGAAGCCCATCAGCTCACCCACGTCACGCAGTTTTACATAGTTGCTGCCGTCAATGGCGAACGCCGCCAACTCCACCCGCTGTCCGTCCAGATAGACAGTGTTCGTGCTGGGGACGGCCTTGTAGAAGATTTCCGCCGCGTGTGCCACGCCGCCGCTGAACAGAGCCGCGCCCAGGAGCATCCCAGTGAGCAGGGTGAGGAAGGTTTTTCCCATGTTCTTTACGTTTTTCATAGTGTCCTCCTTTTTGTCTGTGCGGTTAGTGTCGTATTTTGTCGTAAAATAACCCAATTATACTATACACTAAAAGTACGCACAACGCAAGCTGGAGAACGCTTGAAGGATGTAGAAAATCAGCGGCGTTTTTTGTGGGTCCTACACAGCTCTTTCCATGGCCGTCAGGTCTTTTCCACGGCGGTCACACACCAGCGGTAGGCACTCTCGTTGCGGACGCAGGTAAAGAGCGTGACGCGGTTATCGCTGGTGGAGCCGGTGGCGCTGTTGTCTGTCTCGCTGATCTTCTGGACGCTGGTGACGGAGTAGGTGCGGGTCCCCAGTTTGGTGGTCAGCGTGATCTCATCCCCGATATTCAGCGTATGGATTTCCCCAAAGTAGCAGTTGGTCCCCCGGTTATGGCCCGCGATGCAGACGTTTCCGGCCCAAATGCTGGTGTCGGTGAAGTGGCCCGCTCCTTTGGCGAGGGTGGCGCTGTCCGTCCCCTGATAGATTTTCACATTCACACCAATGGAGGGGATTTTCAGCGTCCCCAGGTGGCCCCGGTCGTAGTAGAGGTCGCTGGTCACGTCCGTGTAGCCGATGGTGCTGGCCGAACCGATGGTGCTGGTGGTGAAATTCTCGTTACCAGCAGGGGGATAAGCCCCTGCGCCGACAGAGGTATCTGCGGCGGGATAGTTGCTGGAGCCGGAATCGGTGTAGCCGTAATTGCCCAGGGAGTTCACCAGACTTCCGGCCATGCCGCCGGGGGCGAGATTGGGGGTCAGGTACTCGCCGCTGCCTCGGAGGTAGCTGGTGGGCGTTCCGAAGCCGGGGGCGATCAGGGCGGCGGTTTTGCTCCGGTTCACGTTCTGGTCCTCCTCCTGATAGATCACATCCTGGGAGGTGGGTTCCGCGAACAGGTAATCGTCCGCGCCGTCAAAGCCGTACTCCAAGGCGCTGGCCTGGGTGATGCAGAGTGTGACCAGCAGGGACGAGATGAGCAGGGATTTCAGATGGGTTCTCAATTTCATGTGGCCGATCTCCTTTCCTTGATTTTTTCATAGCCCCAATAGGCGGCGGCAAGCAGAGCGGCAACACCGCCCACGCATCCGGCGATAGAGAGGGCCGCTGTCCCGCCAGACGGGGCGGCGGCATCGGCGGCGGTGTCGCCGTCAGCCTGGGAACCATCGTCCGGGGGATTGCTCTCGGTGGGGTCGTCCCCCACAGGGGGCTGTTGCTCACTGTTCTGCGGACAGTCGCCCGCTGTGTTGGTGTAAGGCACATCCGTACAGCCGAAGATGGCGGTGTAGGTCACGACCTCGCAGGAGGTTTTCGCAACCTCCCCGGTATAGTCGGCGGTCACAGTGTAGCCAGTGACGTAGCGGCTGCTCGCTGTGCCGGTATAGCTGGCGGTAGCGGTGTAGCGCGTCACAACGTCCTCGCCCTCCATGTCGGTGGTGCTGGACCAGCTCACATCCGCCAGATTGAGGGTTTTGCCACCCTCTGTCACCGTCTTGGGAACCAAAGCAAGGTCAGCATCGGAGAGATTGGGATAGGTTCGGGAGGCGGAGAGGCTGCGGGTGGAAGTAGCGTAGCCCTTAACATCCACCTGGACGCTGTTATAGTCCAGTTTCAGCGTTCCGGCGTAGCCGTCCTCTGTTTCGGCCTCAATCTCCGGGTCCAACTGCTTCAGAATCTCGCCCAGGTCGCCGGTCTTGCTGTCTGTGGTGACGGTCTTGGTCAGCGGTTGGGTGTCCGTACCAACCTCCGTTTTCCGGGTCATCTCCATCAGGTGGAAGGTCATGCCGTATTCCTCAAAGTCCTCCGTGGGGATGCCAGCCGGATCGTCCGAGAGGGAAAGCTGGTAGACTTTGCGGATACGGGGCTGGTCGAAGTCGCCAGCGGTATAGGATTCCACCTCGATGGGATAATAGCAGGCCGCCGAGCGGTCAGCGGCCAGGGCAGGGGGCGAGGCCATGCACAGCGTCAGCACCGCTGCACACAGCAGCATGGAAATCCGCTGTTTTGTCATTTCGATCATCTCCTTGTCGGTAAAAATTAGGACGGCCCATGTGGGGCCGTCCGCCTGTTTCAGATCACCGCGCCCCATCCGGGGGGCGCTCTGCTCCGCCGCATCACGGTCATACGGAATCGTCCTTCCTCGGTTCGACCGGCAGGGCGAAGTATGCCTCAAACTCCTTCTGCTGGTCGGCGGTCAGGGAGGCGAAGTGCTCCCCCTCGAAGCTGCACAGCAGGAAGGTTCCAGCGATGAAGTCCCCGCTGTCCGTGGGGTTCTCCCGGTTGGGCATCAGGCCCATGTGCTTGCCCTCGCTGTTGCAGACCAGCATCACCCGCTGGGGCAGGTAGCACCCGGCCTCGATGGGTCCGCCCACGATCTGCTGAAAGGCTTCCAGCGTGTCCTCCACCCTGTCAGGGCGGGGAGACTTGCCAGGTTCCACCACCAGAATGTCAATTTCTCTTGTCATACGTTGTCCTCCTGTCGGTTGATTTATATTCCAGCGGCATCCTGGGCCAGATCGTGGCTGACCAGGGACGCATAATACTGGCCGATGGTTGTGGGCGCGTTGTAAAGCGCCGCCAGGGTGTACGCCTTGATGTTCTTCACCAGCGTGGTGTTCTGGCTCAAACTGTCCAGAACGTAGGCGATATGCTCATGGTTGAGCTTCAGAAAGCGGCTCTTGACCACGCCGGTGGCGACTTCCTCTCCGGCGATGCGGATGAAGTCTCGCCGGGAACAGCAGACCTCCACCATCAGCTCCACATAGCCCTCCAGCGTTTCCTCATCGTAGGGATGCTCTTGGAGCAGGAGGTCAAAGTCGATATTTTCTTTTATCAGCTCTCTGTAAGAATCCATCTCATCCATCCTCATCCGGCTCTTGGGTCTGCCAATGGGCGGCGGGGGGTTAGGGGGAAAGATGGATAGGTCAGTATCGTTCAAATCAGTATTTTTCTTTTCAGTCTTATTAGGGGCGGGAAAACCGCTGTCAAGACCGCTGATTTCCAGCGGTGCAGACTGCGGCATTTCAGCGGTCAAGAGTGCGGCACTGTCCAGCGGTCTTGACTGCTGATTTTCCGTAGTCTGAGGGCCGCAGGGCGGCGGGGTCTGCTCTGGCTGCTGGGGCTGGCTGGGATCAGGGGGCAGGATGAAGTTCTTAACGTAGATACGGGCAGGCCGTCCCTGGCCCTGCTTCTTGCGCTCAATCAGGCCGATGCCGCCCTGGTCCAGTTCTCGGAACAGCTTGGTTGCCTTGTCCTTGCCGCAGTTCATCAGGGCCATGGCGTCCTCTTGGGTGAAGTAGATGTAGACGCGGTTGCTGCTGTCCATCCAGCCGTTTTTGACGGACAGCCCCATCCGGTCCAGCAGAAGCCCATAGAGGACCTTGGCCTCAATGGAAACGCTCTTGTACCGGGGGTCTGCCAGCAGGGTCTTGGGGATGCGGTAGAAACTGTACTGTTCCGCTTCGTTGCCGTAGTAGTAATCCAGATTCAAAGTTGACGGCATGGTGTTTGCCTCCTTCTGTTTTGGCGGAAAAACAAAAAAAGCGCCCAGGCGACTTTGGAAGTCACCTGGGCGCTCTGGTTCCGGCCTGTGTTGGTTTTTGTCCATAAACGAAAAAAGCCTCCGCATAGCTGGCAGTCAGCTATGCGGAGGTTGTACGATTGTGAAGCGGCGGGCCACTGGACGCCATAACGGAAGCGATTTCCATATAGCGCCGAAACAAGGTTAAGCGTTCATCACGGGACTGTCCGCAGGCATCCGCCACATTTCGCAGCGTCTTATGGAAAGCACGTTCCCGCGCCGCCTCATATTCGTCATAGGCGGCAAGCAATCCGTTCAGCGCCCGCTTGAGATGCTTTTTCCTGATCCTCTTATTTATGGCTGGTCGCCCTCCCTTACTCGGACAGCCAGCCCCTCCAGGGAAAGGTCGGCATGGTCGGCAAGATAATAGTCCCTGCCGTCATAGCGCAGATGGGTCCGCTCCCAATGGGAACTGTCCAGACGGTACTTATCAGGGACAAGAACTTCAATAGGGCTGCCCTCCCGAAAGAGGAACCCTGCTGTTGTCTCATACTGCCCGCTGCCGTTCCTCCACAGGCGGCTGGTTTCTTTGACGGGCCGGGACAGATAGGACGCCATCTCCTGCACAGTCCGCAGATTGTCGATCACAATTTCCAGGTGTGCGGATAACAGGTCCGCATGATACCTGTCAAGGGCAGGCTCTGACGCTGTGTTCATCTTGGCGGTAAAGGTCTGGATTCTTGCCGTTCGGCTGCTGGCTTCCTTTACCAGCCGGAGAAGTTCTTCCATGTTCGGCATCCGCGCCTCCTTTCCCCCCGTATGCCCGATAGGTCAGGCTGATTTTCCCGTAAACGCAAAAAAGCACCCCACGCAACCGATTTTTAGTCAGTTGCGTGGGGTGATGATGGGTGATTTATGGAGTGGCCCGAACCCGGACGGTCAGACCGTCCATAGGTAGGCCATGGAAACCGCGAAGGTAATAATCCTTTCCGTCATGCTCTACGGTGGTTCGTGTCCAATACGGTGCATCCCGGTATTCGTCTGCCACCAGAGCTTCGATACTGCTCTGACAGTCGTAATAATGCTCCTTTTCCGTCCGGTATTTCCCTGCGGTGCCCTTGCTCAGACGGCTGACTTCCACCACGGGCTGGGACAGGTAGTTGATACGCGCCTGCACGTCCGCCAGCTTGTCGGTGATGTTCCACAGTTCATCCCAAAGCATGATCTGCTCCGAATCGGTCAAATCCATGTCCAAGCCGCTCAGATCGCCGCACTTGGGATAGGTGGTAAAGTTGATGAATTGGGTAATGCTCTGGTTCAGCTTGACGGCCTCGGCAAGCACCATCTGTAAATCTGCCATATCTGACCTCCTTCTCCTATTTGTGCTGAACACTCCATGTTTCCAGCAGAGACACAATGACTTCCTCCATCTGCTGGGCGGTGTAGGTCTGCGGGAAGAATTGGCGCAGCCGCGCCTGTTTGAGAACCACCTGCACGGTGGCGGGGTGTCCTTCCGACAGAATGGCCTCTATCACCGTGATAGTCAGCGTTCCAGCCTTGCTCTGTTCTTTGATCTTCACAAGCTGGCCTTTGGCCGGAATCACATCCAGCTTGTCCATCACCGAGGAAAGGTCTGTCTGCTCCTGTTCTGTCAGAATGGAAATGTAGTCAGCGGCGGCACTAACCGCCAGCTTGTCCTCGTCTACCAGAACCAGCAGGGAGGGAATCAGTTTGGTCAAGGCTATATACCTCGCCACAGCCGTTCCAGATGTTTCTCCGGCATCTTGGGCAACTCGTTCCCGTGCTGTCAACTTCTGACCGCCGCGGTCAGAAGTGAGGTCAGTCCGCTGGCCCTGATGCTTCAATGCTTCCATCTTCATCTTGTAGGCAAAGGCTTTCTCGCTGGGCAAGATTTTCTCACGCTGAAGGTTGCTATCCACCATAAGCAGGACGGCTTCATCATCGTCCAAGTCTCGGATAATGACTGGCATAGTTTCTTTTCCTGCCAATTCACTCCCTCGCTTGCGCCGGTGGCCCGCTATGATTTCATATCCGCCCTCCTGACGTGGCCGGACAATGCCTGGGGTAATAACGCCGCTCCTTGCTATGCTTTCCACCGTTTTCTGCATCGCTTCATCATCCCGTACTTGGAAGGGGTGATTTTTGAACGGAAACAACTCCGACAGTGGGACTTCCCGCATTTGGCTGCCACTGACCTCTGCCTCGCTTGTCTGGAACAGATCGTTAAAGCCGGTCAATTCTATCTTTCCGGCGCTGCCTCTCATGTCAAAACCTCCTGCGTCAAGGCGGCGTATGCGGCGGAGACTTTACCAGCAGGATCATGGAGATAGATGCTTTTGCCCTCTGCGCTGGTTTCCGCTGCCCGGATGGACAAGGGGATAATGCTCTCAAAAATGCGCAGCGCACTACCATAAGTATCTCGAAGCATTTCTACGATCTCCCGCGAGTAATTGGTTCTCATGTCTGCCATTGTGATAAGGATGCCCGAAATATCCAGTTTGGGATTGATTTTTCGCTTTACATTTGATATAGTGCGGACAAGCTGCTCAAAGCCTTTGAGGGAAAGGTAGTGTGCCTGCATCGGAATCAACACATCGTCTGCCGCTGCCAGTGCGTTAATGGTAAGCATCCCCAAAGAGGGGCAACAGTCCAGCAGTATTACATCGTACTGATCCCGGACGCTGCTGAGATAGTCACGCAAAATAGTTTCGCGGCTCATGGTGTTTACCAGCGTGACCTCCAGGCCAGACAGTTCGATATTAGCAGGCATGAGGTCAACACCTTCTTCATGGTGAATAATGCCCGCACCAGGAATCACAGGCTTGTCCATGATGATGAGGCCCAGCACAGTGGCGAGTGTGGATTCGATCTGGTCCGGGTGTTGATAGCCGAGACTGGCAGTAAGGGAACCTTGGGCATCCACGTCCACCAGGAGGACACGCTTGCCCTCCCGTGCCAGCCCGATACCCAAATTGACCGCAGTTACGGTCTTGCCAACACCTCCTTTTTGGTTGCAGATAGCCGTTATTTTGGCTAATTTACTCATTTTCGGCCTCCTTTGTATTTCAAAAATAAAACAGGACTAAACCAGTGCCCCCTTGCTGTTAGGGGTGTTTCTGATTTAGTCCTATTTTAATACAGCCGTCTGCATAGATCTTTACCAGCGTCCAGTTTGGATGGCGCACCACAAAATCCTCGTAATATTTCTTTTGCAGTTCGTATGAAGTTGTCTGACGGATATCGTCGGTGGACACACGCACATATACGGCCACACGCTGAGGCGTATCATGATCATAGAAGTCGGTTTGCTTTTCTCCAGGATAATATTCATAGTTGTCCCGATCCACAGCAGCGTGGATCCTTTTACGGATTTTTTCTTTCTCTTGATCCTTCTCATCACCTTTATCTTTACCAATCATTAGTTACCCTCCCCGGTGGTGGCATCGGCTAACGGCTTCCAGTTGGGAGCGGGGAGGAAATGGATATCCCTCATATCCTCCAAGTAGTAAGAAGCCAGTGTGAATATATCTTCCGAGATAAAATAGATGCCGATGGGGGGATCCTGCTGGGCCAGCAGTTCTGCACACAGGGTAATCTCATGACTTTTCTTTGACACGTTGGATATTTTCTGTGTGATGATCAGATTTATCTTCCCTTCCATGCAGTCTTGGAGCAACTGCCCCCATTGGGGCGCAGACTCCATATTGGGCGGCGTTGAACCATCGTCTACATAAAACCCAACTAATTCCCAGGCAGGACAAAGCTCGATGGTATCCCGAAACTGTTTCTTATGATAGGAAAGATAGTCGCTATGCTTTGTCTGATTGAAGTAACGGATGTAAACGCCGATCTTGAAATGCTTTTCCGTGCTGGGCCGTTCGCGCCGGATGCCCTGAAGCCAAATTTTGTGCAGGGCAAGCTCCTGCGCACGCCCATCACCTACGAATAAGGGTGCGGACGATCCTGATAAGGTGTGAAGTCTGCTGTAAAGTTCCATTTCGCCCATATCTGCCGCCTCCATCGCATAAACAGATCCTTTTGTCTGCTGGTTATTATAATCCAAGCTTAGTAAAAAGGCGAACAACTGGCTGTTACATCAGGAACTTTTGGTTTAGATTTGATCAAAATTCGCAAAGAAATTGACTGCCAGGCTATTAGGATCATCGGCATTGGTAAAATCCTGCCCTATAATGGAACCTTCAAAACTTTTTTAGGAGGTTCATCATGGGATTGGACAACATTAGACTGGGAAAGCGGATCAAAGCGGCCCGGAAGCGGATAGGGCTGTCACAACTGGTGCTATCGGAAGCACTCGACTGCACCCCGAACCACCTGAGCTACATAGAGAACGGGAACAGGAGCTTGAGCCTTGCAAAATTTGTGCAGCTCGCGAATGCGCTTGGTACCAGCGCGGACGAGCTGTTGATGGACAGCCTTGACAATGTGTCGAAAGCGATGAATCATCAATTTTCATCTGTTATGGCAGACTGCAGCGAACGCGAAAAGCGGGTGCTTCTTAGTATTCTTTTGGCAATCAAGGGGGTAATGGATGAGCACAGATGGTAATTTTTACTGTGCGCCGTGAAAAAGGCCAAGATGGAGCGGGATCATAAAGAACTGGGAAAGATCTACCACGCTGTAATCAGTAAGGGCTGATCCCGCTGTGGCTAAAACCAACCACATTCTAACTGCCCCCAGCCGGGGGCAGATTTTTTCTGTCTGTGGTCATTTATGTGGTCAACACGAAAAACCAAAAATTGAAACCACAGAAAAAGTGATTGAAACAAGAAAAATCCGCCCGAAACCAACGGTTTCAGGCGGCTTTGTGGTGGACGATACAAGACTCGAACTTGTGACCTCCCGCACGTCAAGCGGATGCTCATACCAACTGAGCTAATCGTCCAGCTATGAAGTTTCCTTCTCCGGCTCAGCCGGAACACATCACATTATAACCGCCCCGCCGCCCCTTGTCAAGGCTTTTTTCTTCCCCACCCGGAACCGCCCGGAAATTTCCGGAAATTTTCCCCGCCCCCCTTGACAAACCGCCCCCGCCTGCGTATAATACACCGTAACAACCAAACAGCACAAACCAGTGACGGAGAGAAGTACCCGGCACAGCAAGCCTTTTCAGAGAGCCCCCGATGGTGGAAACGGGGCGGCGGGCGGCCGGCGAATGGACTCCGGAGGGCGGACCGAACGGCGCACGCGCCAAGTAGGGACCGACGGGATTCCCACCCGTTATCCATCGGGGCGCGTATGATGGTACGCGTAAGCGAGCGGGCGTTTTTAACGTCAATTTGGGTGGTATCGCAGAAGCAGCGGCTTTTGTCCCATGTGTGGGACAAAGGCTTTTTTGTTTGCCTTTTCCTCCCCGGAGCCTGGCAATTCCGGGTCATCTGCCGCCCAAAATCATCATTTGGAGGAAAATATCATGAAAAAGCGCAGCATCGTTCAGAAGCTCTTCGCCATCGCCGCGGCGGCGGCCCTGTCCCTCTCCCTGTCCGCCTGCAACGGCAACTCCGTCTCCAGCTCCGATGGCCCCGGCGTCACCCCGGGCGGCTCCCAGGAATCCTCCCAGCCCAACGGGGGCAAGACCTACAAGGTAGCCATCATCAAGCAGATGGACCACGCCTCCCTGGACGAGATCGCCCAGGCCGTGGAGCAGCGGCTGGACGAGATCGCCGCCCAGCCAAACATTGACCACCTGATGTCCCCGGCAGATTCCCAAGATTGGCTTGTTTTCATTGACACAACGGCTGACCAGAGCCAGTTCCACCTGGTCCCGTGGCCGGTCGATTTCCACAGAACCCAGGTTGGGCTCCTCAAACTCTATGGGGTCCATATCCCCGCCACCGGCCAGGATCAGGGCGTCAAAGTCCATGGCTGGGTCCGGGCAGTGATAGGATAGGGCCTCGCCACCGGCTTTTTCCACCGCCGCCTCATAGAGGCCGCTGCTCTCCGGGGAGCGAGAGATGAGAATTTTAGGCTTCACAGGCATTCCTCCTAGTATGTCAGGTTGATGCGTTTCTATATAGTATAGCACAATCCCTGGTGATTGGGAATATTTTTTCTTCCATTGCTTCAATTCATCGCAATGCGTCCTGCCTGTTCTTCTTCTGCCCATGGAAAAACTCGTACCTAGGTATGAGAAAAAAGAGCCCCAAAACGGTTCCCATGTCGGATTCCGCCGGGAGAGAAAAACCAATATACTAAAAGGGAAAGGGGGTTTGGTACAAGACAGCTGTTTTTTGAGAAAACCTAAGAGAAAAGATAACGCTAAGGAGGAGAACCCTATATGTCAAGAATGATCTTTACCTTCATAGGCGTAGCCGTATTCATCGTGCTATGCTGGCTGCTGGCCCTTTATTACAACAAGAAAACCACAAACTTGGACGAATACCTGGTCTCCGGCCGGGCTGTAGGCTTCTGGGTGCTCATCGGCTCTTGGATCGGCGGCGTTTTTGGCGGG